>Ga0102945_1000003_pt1 | contig 151869 bp, 178 predicted proteins | sample SalPonred_H2O_MG_FD_78207 | JGI IMG/M metagenome (GOLD analysis project Ga0102945, IMG submission 78207) | Salt pond water microbial communities from South San Francisco under conditions of wetland restoration - Salt Pond MetaG R2_restored_H2O_MG ...
AAACATATACCAAATATAAGAAAAATATTGGAAAGTTTAATCATCATTTTGTTTTTTTTCTCAAAAACCCCAATAATTTCTCTCTTCTTTTCCACCCAAATACCACCAATGGAATAGCCACAGATGATGCAAACCATTCCCAATTGTTGTAAAAGAATCTTCTAATACTATATATGTGGTCAGCAGTTATGTTTATATCCTTTTCGAAAACCGTTATACTACGATTCATATTGCCAAAATCGGTCTTTTTCTTTATATTGATTACCAATTTCAATTTACCACCACCCGAACGGATAGGCGTAACCCCCCATGTCCATTCATTATACCTCTCGTCATTTTCAAGTGCCTGTACCCCATCAGTCAATGGTTTTATATCGAATTGTTTATTAACACCATCTGGATTCGGATCAGATAGAATAACTTCCATAACCTCTGATGTTTCTATTTCATATATTGTCGTATCATTCGAAAAACCAACTGAAATGTTATTATTCTTCTTTCTACTTATTCTCAATTTAACAATATGTGCATCACCAACTACCATTTCAGTAGGACAATCATACACCATCGAACCAGTATTCAAATCCAATTCTGTTGGGTCAGTGTCTATGTTCCTATCAACCACAACAGGCATTGATCCTGCCGATTCTGTTGATGGATTTGGTGCAAATGCGGGCATCTCGTTATTTGAAGTAGTTACACTTGGTTCTACTGCAGTAGCTTCATCTGATGCCTTCTCACTTTCTTCTATTGGTTCTAATGCAACTAACTCTTCTTCGGGTTCTGTGATCATTGAATATTCTGCATCCTCTTTAGGCATATCACCATCATTTGTATGAACTTCCATGGACACATCGTGATATTCCACTTCAATAAATTCATCATTCACAACACTGGGTTCATCATACATTTGCTCTGGTTCATCATAATCACTACTCGGTGACATCTAGTTATACATAATCTCGTTTCACGAATAACCCGGGTCATTTGATTTCTGTGTCCTACAACCAAAAAATCCAATTAGAAAGATTGTCAATAGTAATATAGTGTGCTTTTTCATACACTATATATTAAATTCAATTCAAGAATATGGTCTAATTGATAGAATTTCCAATTTCATATTTCCAACTGGAACATTAACATCAACAATTTCACCAATAGTTTTTCCAATAAGTGCCTTTCCAATAGGTGAATTAAAGGATATTTTACCTTCTCGTATATTTATTTCATTTTCGGGAACCAATGACCACTCCACCACCGAGTTGTTATTGTGATTTTTTAGATTAACAATAGACAACATACCAACACATTTCAAATCCGTTGGTGCATATATCACTTCACTATTCATTATCTTTTGTGATAAGTTGGATATCTTTAACTGGACAGATTCTTGGTAAGATTTGGCTGACTCGTATTCTTCGTTCTCAGAAAGGTCGCCCTTATCTACGGCATCTTGTATCATTGCCACTGCTTCTTTGGCATCTACGCGGATCAAATGGTTAAGTTGCTCTTTAAGTTGTTCTAAACCATTCTTAGTAACATAATTTTTATTCATATTTCAATTTGGAATTTGGTGTATTATATAACCAAATACACAAAAGTTCTATGATTAGTCAAAATTAATGTAATCTTTGAACTTATCTAATAAATATTCTGTTATAAGATCTGACGTATTTACTGCGTTAAGGTATCTCACCTCTAATTTTGCGGTTTTACTTTTATCCTCTGATTCACTCCCATCCCCTTCCGGGATAACTTCATGATAATCTGATTCAGTCAATGTAATTATTGCAGGATGATATTTTGCAGTATTGCCCTTTGAACAAAAAAGTGGTTTCATAAATTCTATTGTTACATCTGGTGAAATAACTATACCAGCCTCTTCCTCAATTTCCCTCAATAATGTTTTTGTAGGACTTTCTCCTTTTTCGATTGTCCCACTCAAAACAGTCATATGATATTCTTGACCCTCGGAATACTTGAACGTTGGTATATACTCATATCTCAGAATAAATTTGTTCTGTTCTATGAGGTATATTATACACACAGCCATATCAGGCTCATTCACAATTGACCAACCTTCATATTCAACAATACTTAGGTGGTCATTTTCAAATTTAATATCTTTATCATTTGGCTCGAACTCAGTTTTTGGTTTTATTTTAGAAAATACTTGCATATGAATAAATATAGATGTTTATCTATATATTAAATCGTCAAATACCGAACTGTTCGGCAATTCGAGTATCGTGATTAAATGCAAAATCATATTTATCCAAGTCATTTTTATGCACCCATTCAATGGCAATAACCTCTCCTTGGTCAACCTTTGATACATCAACTGAATATTCTTCACTAGCAAACATTCGGTAATGAAAGTGTATGTTCTGTTTTTTGCTTGAAGACGGATCTGAGTTAATTTCCATAAGTTCAATTTCTTCTACATCTATAAGGTAAAGACCAGTTTCCTCATAAACTTCACGATATGCACACTCTTCTATAGTTTCATCATAATCAAGATATCCACAAGGCATACACCATTTCCCGGTTTGTGTAACATTTTCACCACGTTTTACACACAGAACATGTTCATTATGAATTATCATAACAATAGAAACTACCGATCGACTAATCCAACCAACACCCCTCACAAACTTATTTTCTTTATTACTGAACATCAGAACCAAGAACCTCTTTTATTAAAAGAATTGCCTATTTTTGGTGGACTTTTGAATATGAGTGAATCTATTTTTAGAAATGGTCGAAATAGTTTGGACGTTATCACTGAGTAAGTGTAACCATCTGTAGATTTCTTTATACCAAGTATAGAGTTCAGATTATCTCTTCCTTCACTTGATAGTTTTTTAGAATCTTCTCGGTATATATCCGATAAAATATCATATGGGGACTTTTCTGCCATCTTAAATTATTATATGGTTATATTAATTTTCTTTATTTCGTTCATCTAATATCTCCCTCTCTCTCTGTGTGAGACTATCAATTCCATCTTTTAGTATTTTATCAAGAATATCATCAACACTCGGATCATCTTCAACCTTTTCTTTCGGGACTTGTCCATCATATAAAGCCATATCTGCAATTGGATCCAATCCAGACTTTTTCATCGTTTGTTTTAAATATTCTCGATCAACAAGATCACCATTTACATCAACCACATCATTTATTTTCTTACCGAAAATAAAGTTTAGCATTTCTATGATATCATCAATTATTGAATCGTTTGGGAATTCTGATCGGATAACTTCTGATGTTAAGATTATTTTATTATTCTTAGTTACCGTAACACCCGCCTCAACAATATCCAACGTGATAACATAACCCGAAAAAATACCACCACGTATTTGAAATTGTGCATAATTATTTATCCTTGATACGAAAATACATTTCCCAGATTCAATGGCAGATAATAACCCATACCAAGAATCTTTGATAATATTCAATTGCCTATCTTTAAGTGCTTTATCCACGGCTCGTGTAACAATATAACCAACAAATGCGCCAATTAAAAAAACTAAAATGTGTGAAAATATCATATAATATCTATTAATTTATTATTTCTCTCCTAATTTTTACTAGTAAATTCTCAACCAAAGACCTATCAACACTATCAGGTAAATCAGAATTCTTAAACCTATCACCCATTGCTTTAATATCCCGTTCTACATCATCAATAAGTGTCTGTAAATCAACCTTGCCCTTTCGAATGTCTATAAGTTCTTTGGCATTTTCTCTACGAACAATGATTCCCTTTCCCTCAGATATTTCCATTGCCATATCCATAAGCCTACGACAATGCATCATATTCTTACCATCGATTTTTTGACCATGTGACTTAACATCAACCCACCTGGCTTCATTTCGTTCATCTAACCACACTTGGTATGATTTATAATCTTTGCAATGTTTGACATAACCATCTCTGTTATATGAAATAAAAGCATCTGGTAAAACTCCCTTAGGTATGGACGACAATCTTAAATCATTCGAATTATCTTGAATGATGCCTCTCATACCATCTTGTTCTGATAATTGTGTATAAAGTACATAAACATCACGGGCATTACTGATATTAACAAGACCACAGTCTTTTTGATCAACATTTCTATCACTCAACCACTTTTTAAGTGGGTATGTACCATTCTTTTCATCATTACCACCAATGACATAACAAAAATCCAATGGTGTCTTGCGAACCATCCTTTTCTTCTCCCAATTCTGTTTTTTATTCTGACCCTTTGCCTTGTATATTTGTTGTTTAGCATACCCACCAAAAGAATTAAAACACTTCTTAGTGATAAAATCTTTCTTGTGCAAAAGGACTTCATCAAAAAGTGGATGTTTATAAACAATACAATCTTGGGGGGTATTCAATAATTCAAGAACAGTTGGATTATTACTTTCAATTAGTTCAAGAAATCGTTTGATTTCATAAATGACAACATCATTGGTACTATCATTCACTTGTTCTTTATAACTCATACCAAGAATGCTATCCATATCTTGAACAAAAACACCTGCATAATCAGTATCAGAGGTAGGAATATTAGTTCCATATGCATGTGACCCCCTCACCACCAAAAGAAGTGGTAATGAACCAGGTGCTTTTTCCTCAATTAAATCCAATAGTTCTTGTTTCATTTTACAAATATAAACATTATTCCTTTATAATACTATAAACGACACAAAGTTTTCCATATTTCATAAAAATATGGTGGTGGAGTCTGATTATTGTTCGAACAAGGTCAGCCCTAAGGTCTGAGTTCATTAACTCGGACCTTTCTTTTTATATACTCACCACAGAAAACAACAACCGCCCAATAAAAAATCATAAAAATGTTAAATATCGTGAAATTATTTGTCCACCCAAGACAAACAAAGACAAAGGATATTAAAAAACACACACCCATTGAAATTAACCAAGGTCGTTTGATCAAATCAACCTTGAATGAATAACGCCTAAGTAAAGATAAAATATTCCTTACTCTCTGTTTTTTCGAACCAACCATATGAACAAGCTTATCATAACGTTTGGTTTTAATGTAACAATCCTCGCAATACATTTGACCATTATGCTTCCAAAACTCCTCTAAATCACCAAATCCTACATATTCCCTTTTTCTTAGACAATTCACACACCGATGACCATTTCGAATTTGTGCAGCAAAAATACTAGCACTCCGTTGGAATATGAAATTCCATAAAATAAGACCAATATAAACCATTAAAATAATACCATCAATCCACACCATTAAGACATACTTATGCAATTTGGACCAATACCTAGACGAATACTATCCGGGTCAGTTAACCTACGACCACAACGACCACAACGACCCTCGTGCCATATCTCCACTACTTCCGGCAATTCTTTTGTTCTCAATTTACCTATAACATAATCGAAAACCCTCACGGATTGTGTATTCTGACCAATAGAACTTTTGACCGAATGTCGGTAATTTGTATTTTTTCTAATCGAACCAATAAATTGATAAATATCGGGACTTGTAAGAACACTAACAAACCAAATAGAATCTTTTTTGTGTTTTTTAACTTTGAATGTAAACCTTTTCCCGGTTTGTGAATTCTTAAAAGTAACGTGAGAATTACCTGCAAAAATAAAATCAATTGAGTTAGCCGTTTCTATTTGTTTTGTTTGCATATATCAAAATTACAAAATAAAATTAACATATGAATATACAAACTTATAATTTTTTTATCTCATCACGGACTATCGCTGCCTCCTCATACATCTCATTTTCAACATATACATTAAGTATGTCATTAAGTGTTTTGATCCTAATATCCACGGGGAGTAGTTCCATAAAATATATGTCAAAATAATAATATCTATCTGCAACTACATCATAATACCCATTTGACATCCATTTTTCATAAACCAATATATCATAGTCATCCAATTCAATACTTACAACAGGAACCATATTATACTTTTTCACAAGTTCTTCAAATGGTATATCATCAAAATCATCACTATCAAACATACCTATTATTCATTTATTAATTTTTTTTCACATATATGATACATCAATATTGCATCATTAATGTCTTCATATGGCTTTGGCACTTTTTTCATACCCATCAAATCTCCCCTCATAGATTTAATGTGTTTAAACCACTCACTCTCTATTTCATCATTCTCGATAATTGACATCAACATATGTGTTTTTGTAAAATTCCCACCGGCAATTCCATTATTATTTCTATAAGACACCTCTATTCTCTTTTTTCTGACACCAACCTCTTTTTCTATTGGTGGATATGTCAATTTACACGACTCCAATTTTAACTGGGTTGGAGATAGAACCTCAATATCCTCAGTTATTCGGTCATATATCTTTTTTCTTAATAGTGTGGAAAATGTTACAAGGTCAAGTAGATCACCAACCTGTGCCCCAAAATTATAACCCTCTATCATAACCTTGGTGGGTTTATTAACATCAATGTTGGATGTTATATCATCTAATATCATGTCTGTTACCAGGTCATAATCTTTCAATTTTACAATTTCACCTTCTGAATAATTATCAAATTTTCTATATGATATGTATCTTAGATCACAAAAGGGTTCTGAATATTTAAACCATTTAGAAAGTCCGGATTTATTTGTGGCATCTGATTCACGACAATAATTTATAATATGACCATTGGCGACCAGTGCGGTTGATATTAAAGATGGATCAATTGCAACTATGTTCATTGTTAATAAATAACCCTTTTATTATATATATGATAAGGATTATCCTACCTCCGACCCATGATTATTCACTGGATTCATCACCGTGGTTTTTTGGGTCTAATTCTGGGTGTTTATGTAATACATATCCCATATAACTACCCCACTTTTCTTTTATATCTTCATGTGTCAATTTATATGAAGAACCATCACTACCCCTTAACTTGAATGGCCCGGGACCCATTTCAGCCCTGCCTTCATCCACCCACTTCTGACACATCTTCAATATTTCATACCTTCTCTCAGGTTCTCTTATATTTGTTTTACAAACACCCATCCAATCCATAGATTTGTTTATATCTATATTGTAGCCATTATCAAGCAAATACTGCACAATATCCATTCTTTCCCATTGGAGAGCAATTCTCATAAGTTTACCATCAGACCTACCCTCAACTGCACCGGCATCCACTAAAAGTTTAACCATGTCAATGTTCCCCATCTTTATTGCACATCTTATAGGCATACCACCACCCAAATCTGGGTCCATACCATTTTCGACACAGAATTTAACGGCTTCCATATCGTCCAACACTGCACGGAAGGCATGTCTCGTTAATACCGCGCCATTATCAATTAACAATTTTAGTACGGGGAAAGAACGAGATTTATTTATACAAGAGTCAAAGCCGGTTTTAAGTGTGGCCACTGCACCATTATCAAGAAGATATTTAACCTTCTCAACATCATCTTCATCAATAGCATTTTCAAGTGGTTGACCATTTTGCGCATTTATATCACCACCATCTTCCTCGTGATATTGTTTTAGTTCATCAAGGGTTATATTAGACTTAACTATATTTCTGTTTGCACTTACCCTTCTTTTCTTTGCATCAATTTCTTCAGGTGTCATTGGTTCTAATAATTCCCAAAGACACCCTGGATCCGGCAAATCGTGATCCACTTCAAACCTAGAAAGAATGCTTCTCAAATTATTTTCTGATATGAAATGGTCTCGCTTATCATGTGTAGTTTCAACACTTTTATTTGGTCCGATTGTTGTTCCTATGAAACTAAGATCATCGGAAGAATCTAAATTGAAATTTACGATGACATACTGTTTATTATAAACAGTTTCACCACCAGCCCATTGATTCCAATAATGGAGGCTATTTTTTATACACCAAGATGTTGAACCACACAATTCTTGTGTTGCGGCAAATGATTTGAGTTCAAATATAATAACTTCATTCTCATCAAATAACAATTCTGCAGCGTGATCTGCACCAAATCGCTTAGTTCTATATATCGCCTCTATAAATTTACTATATCCAGCATTTCCCTCTGCCTTGATGAAGTTCTTCGCACCCTTGACCATTGCCTCTAAATTTGGATATGCAGATATTTTACTATAAAATCTCTTCTGTATGGCTTTTCTCCTCCCCTTATTCATTACACCATCGACCATACCCAAGTTATCAAACTCGACTGCAATTTTAGCTAACTCACCTTTTATATATGGACCAGCTTTATCATACTCAGCCTTCATCGAAGACGGGAATTCATTTATGAATTTCTTAGACTTTCTATACATTTCAATATTCTCAAGGTCATCTTCAAGTTGTTCAAAATTTGGTTTCTCAGAATCCTGATCAATGTAATTGGTTATATTTCTACTTAACCTCTGTAAAAGGTCTGCATTCTTCTGTAAACGATCAAACATATATTTCAAGTCTTCATCACCAACTTTTTCAACAAGTTTGAAATACAAAAACATATAAACATATCCCTGCTTTTTACCCACTAACTTCTTTACATCCTCAATAGCCCCTGCTCGTTCTGCCTTTTCAAGTTCATCTTTTGTAATCTCAACCTTCTCTCTCTTATCTAGCTCATTTGGATCTGTGTTTAAAATTTCCTTTGCCTTGTTTATCAAATCCGTTGGTAAATCCTTCTGTGCTATCGGATAACCATCAGAATCGTGTAACATAAGACCATCTTCGCTTGTTTTAAACTTTGAGTCTAGCCTAGTAACCACTTTATTTACTTGATACAGTTCTCTTGCCAATTTTTTAGCTTGTGCTACATTCTCATTTAATAGCTTGTCATCTCTGAACGACCAATACTTAGAAAATCTCATTTTTTACTTCTCATTATTTTTTCAACTGCCTTTTCGAATATTATCTTAGACATAACACTCTCATTATTTGGAAGATATTTCTTCAGTTTCTCAATTTCAGCATAATTCTTATCATCCAATAATTGATTCAACACATCATTCAATTCCGCTTGACTCATTTGAGCATATCCACGTTTTTGGTTACGCATTTTATCAAGTTCATCACCACTATCATCATCGCCCGCAACTTCTACATCATCACCACTTATTTGATCATCCACTTCACCTCTTTCATAATCTGATATCTGTTGCAAAATCCCTGAAATGGTATTTTCTACCCATAATTTTGCCTTTGATGTCTTTTCAAATATACCCAACATCAATTCTAAGAATTGGTCTGTTGGTAATTGAACCATCTCACCAAAAACATATGTTCTAGCAGATTCCAATTTATCAGAGCCATCACATGAATTTATAAAATCTCTCAGTTCCGCTGCAATATATGGACCATATCGAGAACCCTCTGCTTCATCATATCCTGAAAATGTTGCTTTTTTAACAGCATCTCTTGTTGTGTCATCATATGACATAAGACCATTCGAAACTATCATAAGATATACTCCCTTAACAGCTTCATGGATAAGCATAGGCAAATCAACACCTCTAACGGTAATAAGTCCGTGACCATCATTGGTCTCAACTTCCTCACCATCAACATCCCCACTTTCCTCGATATCGTTTAATAACTTTTCAAGGTCATCGGAGGCAAACATACCATTCTCGCCTTGACTTTCTTCTTCATCATTAACATCACCATCACCATCCTCACTAGAATCACTTTCCCAACTCACTTTACACGCCCCCGCCATATCTTGATACCTCTTCGCGAATTTTTCAGCAGCACTGTCAAGTGGGTCCAACCAACTCATTTTAATATGTATTTTTGATATTTCATCATATAATCTATGAACTTCCGTTCCATCATCCTCACCCAATAACTCAACCAAACCAGCCTTGATAATATCACTATGTAATATATTCTTGGTATTAATTCCTTCACCATGGACAACCATATCCATTAATTTCTTCTTATCAATGTCCCTCTTTAATTTTTCGGAATTAAGAAAAGCCATTGCATCCTCACGGGTATCAAATGGTACATCTTTTTCATCAAAATCGTCATCTTTATCAATTTCATCAGAATCGTCATCTTTGGTAATTTCATCGGCTTGGTCATCTTTGGACTTTGGGTCTTCAGGGATATCTTTAAGTTGAGGAAAATCTTCAGCAACCTCTCCGATTCTCGTCATTTTAATATCAAATCCAATATCATCCAAAATCTTCCCAAATTCTTCCCTAACTGCTTCCTCTGCCAGTTCAGAAAATTTTTCCTTTACGGTATTTTCGTCATAATTTTTTAAAATAGAAGCAACACCATTCATTTTATTCTTAAATTCAAGAGAAAGCCTCATAACTTGTGGTCCTGGTATTCTAGTACCAGGTGGGGGAACTTGCATTCCCTGAGGTGGTTGAAACCCAGGTGGGGGAGGTGGCAATGGCGGACCCGTAGGCTCATCCTTACGAACACCCAAATCTCTTTGTGCTTTTTGGTCGGTCTTATCCATCCAATCATCAGGGAGACCTTTATTACCTTTAAGTTCTGCTTCTTCTTTTATAAATTGTAAATAATTTTTCATTCTGCATCTGGGAAATATTTTTCAAGATCAACTCCTTGCTCACTTGCAACCTTTATGAATTTATCGATAACATCTTCTTCGGTTGCCTTTGCAAGTGGGTCTGGCAAATTCTTTTCACCTGGGTTCTTCGTAGGAAAGGGTGATGGTCTTTTTGGTCGGGTCTTAGGTTTTGTCTCAGTTTTATCGGGTTTAACCACTGGTTTTTCCTCTGCAACTGCTGCACTTTCCTGAAATTTCGTAAATTTTTTAATATATGCCATAATAAGGAACTATTTTATTTATATATTAAGAACCAAAACTCTTAATTATACATCTACCATTTAATATATAAGGTGAAAAACATATATAGACCAAATGAAAAAATTCACAATAATTGAAGAAAAAGTTGCATCAAAGTGCAATGAAAATATGATGGAACAACCCATTCCGGAATTTGATGAAGGAGAAGGCAACCTTACACAAACTGAAACAGATGAATCAAGTGAGGAAGTATCAGAATCCAACCCCGTTAAATTCATATCAAAACTATTCGAATCAAGAGAAATGGCACATATGTTTCATTTAAAGGCACAAGGAGATGGCTCACATGCAAGTCATTTGGCACTTGAAGGATATTATGAAGAAATAATTAACACAATAGATGACCTAGTTGAAGTTTACCAAGGTCAATATGATATAATTGAAGGATATGATATAATAGATAAAGAAAATGAAAATTCAACTGAGCCGGTACAATATTTCATAGATGTTGCAGAATTCGTAAAGAGGACAAGATATTCTGCAATACTTGAAGAAGATGCACATATACAGGCAATAATTGATGATGTTCTTATAAACCTTTATAAACTAGTGTATAAGTTAAGATTCCTTAAGTGATTTAATCATATTCCTAAGTCTATTTTCAAATGACTCAGGTTTATATTGTGAAAACATAGATACAAAATCTGTAACACCACTAACATCCCAATTTGATATATCAACATTTATAGTTGCACCATCCTTCGATACTGGATACCCATATAACTTATCAGTGTTGGTCTTCGATTCCATTTATGATATTCTTCAATTTTTCGACAAATGTCAGTGGCGAACCAAAGTCAGTAGTTTTATAATACCGGGACTTTATATTATATAAAGCCCAATCCGCCTCTACTACGTCATTATTCATCATAATATATGGTGTCCAAGTATAACCTTTATCAACACTATCTTTATTGGCTTTATTCATAATAATATTATACAAATATAAGTAAAAGTTTACACATAAACCCAAAACTGAATATCAAAACAATTCTTTTCTACCATCTTCTCGATAATCATCAATGTTCGAAACAATTTTTGAAATTCTTTCCTGTGATTCGATAAATGTTTTATTCAATAATTGGAGTTCGGTCATGATTTCATCAATTTGATCCACTTTTTTATTTGATTGGCTTTTGAATTGAGAGATCTCATTTAAAAGGAGATCTATGAGGTCCACTTTATTGTTCAATGTATCAGACACCTCTGCCATATCTGTTGAAATTTCATCCAATCTCTCATTTGATATTTCACCAACATTGGATTTTTCATCGAAACGTTTTATATGCATTATAAGATTTTCCTTTTTAATATATATTAATATGAGAAAGCCTAAACTAATCCTTGAATTTTCTGAATTCAACTTACAACGTATGAACCCCGATACAGTTCAACCAGCAACTTGGGTACAGAATCCGGAATTGTCAATAGATGCACATGATCGACATTTAGACCAAATAAGAACGGCACTTTCAAGGATTGGCGATATACACAAATCAATGGCGGGGTCAGCAGCATATAGATCACTCAAATCACAATTATCTTTGGATGACCAAGATGTTAAAAGCCTTAAAATAATCAGAATTGTGAAAAATTCAAATTATACATATGATGCTTATATAAGTTTCACTATCAGTGAAAGTGAATATTGGGGCGTGGTGAAGGATATACTATCTGCACCAAAAGTTATTTCCGAAGTATTCCAAGAAGAAACACTTATACTAACTGAAATATGGGTAAAAAGATTAAAGGGGTTTCTTATAAAGTCAGTACAGAATTTCCTTAAACCACAGACCGGATTCTTCAAGCAAATAAAAGATGAGGTTATCTGTTATTCATCAACTAATGGTAAAATGATGAAATTGAAAGAAGGTGTTGAAATTGAAGTTCTCAAATCATATAATGATGTAATACATATAAATTATGATGGAGAACAGTATAAACTGAAAGGCGACAACCACGTTTATTTCAAGTGGTGGTTTGAACCAATTGAAGACAAAGACTAAATCATATGAGTGATTATATCATCAACGATATTATTGGTATATTCGAAAATAAATATTTTGATTTGTTTGGTATATAAGACATTTTTCATTTTATTTTTCTCACATTAAAAACCACCCACTCCCATTACTCGCAAGTGTATAAGATGTTTCATTACCAAGTAGCAACGATTCATCATATTCTATTTTATTCGATCCACTCATAGTATGTATTAATAATACACTATATGTGCTAGAATCAATTCTTCTGAATTTATACTCACCACCACCATCTGTATTTGGATCAGGTAGAACCATTTGTATATTAGAGCTAGTGGCATTTATAAAATATGTCCGGGTAGATGTACTCACAACAGTATTTGTTGAAGTATTGTTATATGGATAGACACCTACTGGACCAGTTGCCCCTGTTGCACCCATTGGACCAACTGATATTTCTTCCCAATTCCGCCTCTTGTTTAATATTTTCCATTTAATATTACGCCCAGATACAAATGATATCATATTTATAGATTCACCTGAATGAAGAACAACATCAGTAACATTACCAGTCATATCAACAATATCATTAGTTGATTGTATGATAGCCTTGCTCCCAATAATTGAATTAGAACTTTGATATGATATATTAACACACCGACCAATATGATCAGTATTATCACCAAGGCTTCCGAGATTAATATACATTGTTGCCTTTGTAGTGGAATCTATAATCAAATTCTCATCTCTTTGTCTCAACTTATATGTCGAACTGCCACTTACACTTGTACTTGGTATAGAAGAATTTTGGCGATTTATACCATATTGCGATATTATATTTGAACCATCATATGTGAGCCAAGTAACCGATTCATATTTTGCAGAATTCGTTCGAAGTGGACCATCAATATAAACATGTTGTGGTTTCTTATAGGTAACAATCGGAACACCAACTCCAAATGTTTGATTATCAAAAACAACCTTACCATTTACAAAATTTCCAGTACCCGGAGTTTTTATTATGTTCCACTTACCACCTTGTGTCGTTTTATTGAGTTCGAATATGTCATTATATCTAACCGCAAGGTCGCCAGCATTTCGAACAGATGCAACAAAGTGACTTGTACTCCCATCAAAATTCAATTTCAAAGAACCTTGTGTCAATCCATGAACACTATTACCAGAATCATATTTCCAGTTATAAGAAAATCCTGCACCAATTGTACTATCGTTATAGATATTTATAGGACTATTACTATTTGACCCACTTAATTGTAAAATGGATGTCGGTGATAATGGAGATGTCACACCATATGGTGAAATACCAACATACCCCTTTGATGCATCAATGTAAATATTCGATGCTGTTAAAGAATTAGTACCTGTTATTTTAGTAAGATACCCAGTATTACCAACTAATCCGGAAATGCCAGTTTCTTCCAATTCCCATGTTTTGCTTGGAGAGTTCCAAACCCAAGACTCTCTTGTATCGGTCTGAAAAACCCTAAGTCCATCATATTTATGTTTTATAGAAGTTCTTTGAGATGAGTTTTTTGCAACTATCCTAGTATCGATAGGAGTTGGTCTGCCCAAGTAAAATCCATCTGTTATATTTATAGCCATCCTTTTATATACTGTTCTTTTTTAAAAATTAAATTGATATGTTTGTGTTGGCAACGTCACCTCAATTGGAACTGTTGTACTATAAACTTTATATGTAACTCCCGACCAAATACCCAATTCACTTGAAACCCCGGTAACAGTTGAGTGTGTCCATGTTGACGAGGGTGTTCCAAAATCAAATATCAAGAACCCATTACCATCATATATTTCACTTATATCACCATACGATGACGGATAACAATAATGTAAATATCCTTCTCCTGTGATAGCAAGTGATTGACTTCCATAAACATCTACCAACTTACTGAATGTTCCACCCGATATAAGAGATGCAACATTTGATGTTGTTGCAGAGAACCCATAATAATATGGATACACATATTCCAAAACACTTGAAGCAGTAGAAGACTGTGTTCCATCAGTAGTTATGAAAGAAAACGTGAATTTTCCACTACTACTGTTTTGAATCTGAACATTGGTTATGGACTGTGTTGCTGAATAATCATTAGTAACAAACCCACCACCTGTTATAGATGGTCCAATAACAGGGGAAATTGGTGGAATTGCGCCACCCACCAATAAACTTGATGTTACATCACCACTACGTTTAACTATCTGATAATCATATGGAACTGAATCACTTGTTACGTGATTTCTTTCACGTATAGGCGTAGATATACTAATAGAAGAAGCTGGACCCAAATATGGATATAATAACGTTCTCAACATTTCCTCAAATGCAACATTCGAGAAAGTAGTTCCCGCAGGAATCCCACCAATTCCAACAGGAACAGGTGTTGTTTCTGTAAATGTTGGTGCAGGTATGCCCGAAAATGATGCAGATTTCAACTCAATATACCCCGCAGATGTCCTAACCAAAAACTTATCCGTTGCATTTGCTTGATTTGAACCCATTGCAGTATATTCATCATAGGAGGGGAAAACCATCCCATTCAATGATATTCTACCCTTGGTACCCGCTTGAAAATTAAAATCACCACCAAATGGATTGGTGTGTATTATGTTAAGGTCTAATGAAGGGGTTGAACCCGATACTTTACCAACCGATATATATGGTGCATATTCATACAGTGTATCATCATCACCACCAAGTATCTGTATTTTGGTCATTTGATTCGGAGCAGAATCTACCTTGGTATTATAAATAAAAATATCGGCATCGGAAGTTGCCAATGTATTTGATATTATATGACTACCATTCAGTTTCTTTTTACCTAATAATATCTTGTCTTTGATATCATCTCGGTCAATACCTATATACGAATCTGACCCATTCGATGTGTATCTTATTACTGAATTTTCCCAATTTGAAAAAACTGCATTCCTAACATCCTCAGGAGTTATTTGATTGTTCGTATTATTCGGAAGGCCACTTAATACATCAGAAATGTTATTGTAACTTACCGCCTCGGTTGTACTTCCAGTATTTACAGAATATGTTGATGGCATTCTTAAAATGTGATTTTCTTATATATAAAAAAATCAATACCATTTAGTCTAAGAAATACCTAAGAAAAAAGAAACTCTATCTTTATCATATCAGAAACCTTAGAAGTTCCACCATATTCAAGATCATCAAATGAAACTTTATCATATGGAATCTCATTTTCTACTTCCATAAGTTGTTTCATATCTTTATTGAAACCATTCATATCCGATATCGTAACATGTCCTTCGATCGGATTACCATTATCATCCTTTGGTACAATAGGGTTACCATTATCATCACGAGCAATCCACTTCTCTCGGATTTTTTGCTCCATCTTTACCTTATCTTCTATTATGGAAGAAATGTGTTTCACTACACGTGCAAGTTTGAATGCAGAAGTTGCATTTATATCCTCATCTATCAATTTTGTGAGAACTGCGAGTGTTTCATTACTTAGTTGTGAATTTTTTACTTTAAATGACATATACCAATTATTATTTTTTATTATATGAATTACATTTTTAATTGTTTTACCTCATTCAACCTATCAATTGAAATATCATAATACTTCTCATCCTTTTCAATGCATATATATTCTCTACCAAGGTTCTCACATGCAACAGCCGTTGTTCCCGAACCAGAAAACATATCAAGTACAATATCCCCTCTATTTGAGTGTTTTTGTATGAGTTCTTCAAAAAGTCCTAATGGTTTTTGTGTTTTGTGAATTGTCTTCTTTTTACCATAACACAATGGATATTTATAAACAGCATTATCATACTCTGAATGGAAGGTTGGCTTTTTATCCTTAACAAATGAAAAGAAATATTCTGCAGAGTTTGAAAGGTAATTTCTTTTTGAATTCAACGGAACCGGGTTTGTTTTTAACCATTGACCAACCCTCGGTTGTTTAAATCTTGCATTCAATGCCGCCTCTTTCACAAGACCTGATTTCCAAATATCATAGAACGTTATCAAAGTTCCACCTCTTTTCAATACTCTATGCGATTCAATGAACATTTTCTGAAGGTCTATTTCTTCGAGGTCCCAATCCCCAAAATGATGTGTCATTGATGAAAATTTACTTTTCACATCTGTTTTTTCAAAAAATGAACTTTTAGAAATTGCATATGGTGGGTCAGTTAATATAAGATCAATTGAATTTTTTTCAATACTCTCAATGAAACTCAATCCATCCCCACAATATATCATTTTGAAAAATTTGTTTTTTTATATATACACCATTATGATCTACCTTGAAAGTTATGAAGAACACGAACCATATGAAGATGATGAACATTTCATAATCGAAAATATAGATGATGTAGTTGAGATAACCAAAGATTATCTAGTAATGAAAATAGACACTTTCGAAGAACCCGAAATAGCACCATGTGAAATAGAGTGGTCGACTTATTTAAAGTTCAAATGCCACACATCATATAGATTAGACGAAAATTGTGTTGGATTTGAATTAAAACGTGAAAAATTGACAGATGATGACCTAATAGAACTTACACATTACCTGAATGATAATTTCAGTGTGGAACTCATAGCAATAGAGTTATACAAAGGGTATAGCAACACACAACATATCGCCATCTGTGAAAAATCAACACTTGAGAAACTAGAATCAATAGAAAATGTGGCAAATGCCATTATAGATGGAATCGATATAAAATTAGAAGATATAAAACCAGATGGATTGGAAGTTATAACAGATTCAATAAACACAATAACTTTCGTTCGTGATAGATATGAAATAGAAACCGTAATAAATGATAAGGGTGATGATGCACAAATATCACACATTCTATATGGTCTTTACAATGACCTGAATAATATATCCACACACATAAGAATAACATTGGATATCAAAGATGTGAATAATATTGAACACAATCATTATCTGACCATACCTATAAATTCAACAGAAGATGAAATTACCAATTATATTTTTGAAAAACTGAGTGGCATAAAATTATTTACCGGAAATGATAAGTAACTTTTTAAATGGAATATTGAAAATGAACAAAGATCTGTCGGTGGAAATACTCCCATCCAAAGGTCTTTTTTATAAAGATGATTTTCAAATATCCATCAAAAAGGCTTCTATGGAAGACATAACTGAATATGAAATTGGCTTTGATAAAGAAAATTTAGGAGAAATAATACACAAGATAAAATCTATTGTTAGAAAGAACACAATATTACCAAATGGGTATACATTTGAAGATATTAAAGGGGCAGATGTTGTGTTTATCTTCTTGGAAATTGTCAAATTCACCAACAACAAACCAATTGAAATTGATTATGTGGATAAATTGGGAGAAACCAACACAATTGAATTCGGAGAGAAAAATTTCAATTACATTAATGTCCCAGACCATGTGATGGAAAATTATGATGATATCAACAAAGAATTTGCCATTGATGGATTCAGATACTCAACACCATCCATAGGTGTTGAAAATTCACTCACTCACTTCTTAACATCAATGGCAAGTTCGGGTAAAATAGAACTATATAAAGATCACAACTACAATTTCATATATTTTTTAGGAAATAAGAATGATCTGACAACAGAAGAAATCCATAACCTCATACAAATTTTCAATCATGATTTAGATGATAATTCACAATCAACAGTGTGTAATATAATAGAAACATTCAGACCATTTACGGAATATTCACTTAAAAATGAAAGTGAAGTGATTGAAATAACATCAAAGGTCAATTTGGAGAATATCTGGTCTTAGTATTAAATATATAGTTTATGAGTAATTTCAGTAATCCAACATTCATAAATCCATTGAGTCAGACAGACCGGACCATCAAAATATATGATGAAGACCTTAACATAAGGCATACGATCAATGCGCACACAGTAAAAAATGTTTTTGTTGTGAATAACCTTATAAAGATAAGTTTGAACTCGGATAGAGTAATAACATTAGACTTCAATTCTTCGAATGAGGCAACATTGGCACTACCCAAACTCAAACAACAAATAGACCAATTGAGCAACAAAACCCCACTCAGAATTGATAAACCAATAGAAGAATATATCCAAGGAATGGGATTATCATATTCAAATGGAAACCTTTTTGTGAATGCAAATATGATACCTGTATCTGGATCATATTCCATCGGTTCTTCTGCATCTCTTTGGAAAGATATTTTTGTATCAACAAGTTCGGTACATATTGGTGGTGCAACAATATCAAGTGATGGAAACGCCATATTAATGGATTCACTAGGATTGGTAAGTGGTACAAACTCATTGATACTCACAAATGATAATGGATTTCTGAACATAGGTGGTTTAACTACATCAATGGGGACTACTGGACCAACGGGGGCTACTGGACCACAAGGTATTCAAGGTGCAACTGGGCCACAAGGACCAACAGGAGGTGGACTTGGATTATTGAACGGCTCAACTGTATCTATACCGGTAGGTATTATGAATATAAACTCAATACGTACTGAAATAAGCAATGAAAATTTTAACTTTTTCACAACATCTGCAATATTCGATTACCCATATACATTTACAGGTGATATAGCAACATACTCAACTACTATTCAACCGGGCAATCGTCCATACACACAAACCGTAATGACGGGATTGTTCAGTGTTGGAGAATTATTTCCGGGACTCGACATGATAGCAACCTATAAGTATTATATGTTTGGGGAAAGGGGAATAACATCATCATACTTAGAATCAAGTGAGTTCCAATCATCTGGAATAATCTCGAAATATACCTACATATATGCAGGACTAACCCCATCAAATGGATTATCTGCATCAACACAACACCGCCACCGTTTTTATTATAACGATTACGTGGAAACATATGATAGTGGTGATGTATCACTGACATATGATGGTACTATGTCATACACATACAGTAATGATATAAATGAAGGACTTTCTGTAGAAAATTCATTTCAAATAGGGAAAGAATATAATTATGGTTTTGGGTTTATTGGAACACACTCATTGTTCATGAATGGAACATATTCAAATGTAACAAAACCAACCCACTCAGATGCATTCAGTGTATATGTTGGACAAGATTCGGCTCAATATATTTCTTCGGGAGATAGTGCAACAGCATCAGCATTCAATGTTGCAGTCGGACATTCTGCAATGAAGGATAGTGTTCTATCATCTTTTAATGTTGCAGTGGGGTTCGAAGCAGGTAAGACTGCAGAAAATGCATTCAATACATATATTGGAACAAGTGCAGGTAGATATGACAAAGGGACATATAATACATACATTGGAACAAATGCAGGACAGAGTTCAACTGCAAGTTCTAACACAGTAAATAATACATTTATAGGCATAAATTCGGGACAATCATCATTAAGTGGCTCAGGTAATAATACATTTGTTGGTGCAAACTCCGGAAGTGATAACACCACAGGTGGATTTAACACATTCTTTGGGGCTTATTCCGGTGTTGATAATACAGAGGGTGATAACAATACCTTTATCGGTGCTTACTCAGGATTCAACCATACAACAGGAACTAACAATTTATTCATTGGCCACCAATCTGGATATGATACCATATCAGCATCTGCTTCTGTGATAATCGGTGGTTATTCTACAGAATTACTAGGATCACTATCTATTGAAAACATATACTTAGCAGATGGGAATGGGAATTTGAGATACCATTATGATGGAACACAATCTATTATAAAAGATAACCTCAAAGTTGAAGGTGCTTTAGATATCGGTGCAGTATCTGAGAGATATGGACAATACACGACCTCATCAAATACACACTTTTATGATTGCACATCCGGTAACATATTCTACCACGAATCTTTAACATCACCATTTAAAGTAGACCTCATAAACCTACAAGAGAATGATGTTAATACCATAACAATAATATTAGAACAAAGTGGTACAATTTACCAACCAGAATCATATTTAATAAATGGAGTTACACATTCTGTTAAATGGTCAAATGGAACATACTCGTTTAACTCTGACCAAACAGATATAATTGGACTTAGCATTTTAAAAACAGGTACATCATCAACTATACTTGGACAAACAAATACATTCAATTGATATGTTAGGAAGGCTTTCATCACATATTGGACCACTGAATAAAATTGGTCATATTAAAACTAGTTTGGGTGGTGATAGTTTTATATCAACTTGGGACACTACTCAGGCTGGTAGTGCATCTGACACAGTAGTTCTACCACTTGAATCGGGTGGTGTATATTCGGGCACAATTGACTGGGGTGATGGTAATACATCATCATTAAGTTATGCCAACAGAACGCACGTATATGCCTCATCAGGTACTTACACAATTACTATAAGTGGTACTATCGAAGGATTCCAGTTTAACAATGGAGGTGATAAAGAGAAGATTATTGATATATCTAATTGGGGTGCATTAAACCTTACTAATGGCTCAGTATTTTACGGATGTGTTAACTTAGATATAAGTGCGACAGATGCTCCTACAATAACTACTACAACATTTAACTCAATGTTCAGAGATTGTCAATCCATAGTAAATGCAGATTTAAATAGTTGGGATGTTTCTGCTGTAACTGATATGACTTACTGTTTTGGGCGAATTGGTGGTGGTAATGATACCTGTCAGATAAACCCAAATATCAGTGATTGGGATGTTTCTTCTGTTACTAATATGAGTTATATGTTCAGTAAGAATATTACATTTAATAGACCACTTAACAGTTGGGACGTATCATCTGTAACAAATATGTTTGAAATGTTCAGTGGTGCAGATTTATTCAATCAGCCATTGGATAATTGGAACACTTCATCTGTAACAAATATGGGAAGGATGTTCGGTGGATATTCACTTAGAACAAATACTTTCAATCAGGACATAAACGCCTGGGACGTATCCAATGTAACAAATTTCGTTGAAATGTTTTCTTATGGTGATTTTGCTGGCGATATAAGGGATTGGAATTTAACATCTGCATCATCAACGAATTTAATGTTTGCTTATAATAATGGTACACCAAACCTTTCAAATTGGAACACTTCTACCATCACAGATATGGAGGAGATGTTCAGAAACTCTAATTTCAATGGAGATATAAGTGGTTGGGATACGAGTTCTGTTACTAATATGGTACGTATGTTCCAAGTTGCAACACAATTCAATCAAGATATCAGTAGTTGGGATGTGAGTTCTGTTACTAATATGATAAGTATGTTTTCGGGTGCAGGTTCTTTCAATCAACCAATCGGTTCTTGGACTACTACTTCACTTGTAAGAATTGATAGGATGTTCAGAAGACTTTCTAATGTAGTGTGTGTCTTTAATCAAGACATTAGTAATTGGGATGTAACTGGTATAACAAATGCATCAGAGTTTATGAGGTTAAGTACTTCTTTATCAACTACAAATTACGACCCAGTATTGGTGGCTTGGGAAGCACAATTACAAACAGCATATCCAGGTGGTATAGGCTCACCAAATGTTAATATACATTTTAGTAATAGCCAATACACATTAGGAAGTGCAGCCGAAACTGCAAGAACAAGTTTAATTAGCACATTTGGTTGGTCAATAACTGATGGAGGTGGAATATAAAATAAATAAAATAGAAATGACAAATTTAGAATATCCGGAAAATGAATTATGGTACATCCTAGTAAGGGATTTAGAAATCACAGGTTATGGTTCACTGCAACCAAGTCAAGTTCTATCAACAACTGCAGATATAGACGTATTTGAATCAGAAATAGAATGGGAAGTTATATTAACAGAAAATGACATAAAGTTAGATGAGTTGGAATGATAGATATGCGATAGAGATACCAAAGAAAAATTAAAATACTAAATACATTATGAATATACATAGATATAAAAAATTCAACGAATCAAGGGGTGGTGAACGAGTTTCCGAAGATCATGAAGATGTTGCTTTCGTCAAGGAAGTTTTCAGTGAGTTAGTTGATGATTTCCCAATTAACAAATCCAAGATATGGGGGTATCGTAAATATGGAAACGATAAAGATACCACTATAAGATGTATGTTATATTTTGAAGGCACGACACTTGAACTCTATAAACCATCAATAAGTATCATACCCGAACTCCCAAAAATAAGTAAAACCATTGAAACAATACAAAAGATACACAAAACAATTAGTGATATGGTACAGATTATTGAAGGTTATGGTCTTACTTGTGAAAAATATTCCATAAACCCACCCAATTCGGAACATGATCTATACATCTCCATAGATTTTCTAAGAACAGATGATCCACTCACGAAATAGATTTATCATCTATTTTGTCTATATTTCATCACTCAACAAACCAAGGAAAAAACTCAACCTATTTCTCCGTTTAATCATTTTATCATAACGCCTTTGGGCATCCACATCATCACAAACCCCACCCATATCACGGTCTATTTGCTCAAAACGCCAAAAATCTCGGATTGAACTCTCCAAGAGTGATAATTCTTTCTTGTTTTTTCTTCTTTCTTTTCCCGAAATAAAATAAGGTGATTCATTCATTTCCTTTACTTAAAAAATTTCTATTTACTCGATCTTCCAAAGATGGCTTTTCTTCATCCTTAATACTTTCCCTTATCGACATTTGAAGGATTCCAAGTTTGTTCTCACCTCCCCCCTTCAAATTACAATTATCACATCTACAATCACCCCAATAATTGTCGTGATGGTAATTTCCCTCAATAATATGATCATCACCAGTTGCCAATAACATATCTTTGAGATCCTGATGTTTGGTGAATTTATAAGTAACACCAAATGACATAACATCGTCTTTTATAGAATCCCAATCAGAACGTATCTTACGTGTTCTACCTAGCTTTTTAGCATCTGATGGGTCTTTTATACTCGAAATCATTTCTTTGAAATCGGGTTCAGTGAAATGATACCCACCATAGAATTGCATACCACGGAATTTTTGTGCTACATAATAATGCTCAACAGATGGATATGATATACCCTTGTGTTTTATCTCACATGGATAAAAGTTGGAAAGGAAAAAATATCTACCCCTAAACCTATCTATCATACACGGATAAATTCATCTTTCTTAACAGCCTTCTGAATCCATCTATTGAGGAATGAAGCCTTTATCTCATTATCAAAAGCCGTAGTACCAAGGTCAGACGACAACTCATATATGGTCATTGATCGATCATCTGAAATATCAGCTAGTCCATATTCAGCAGCACTACTCATACAAAATTCATTTTCCACAGTAGGAATAGGGAACTGATATGTCCCACTTGACAATTCTACCTTGTAGTATAGGTTACCAGCCACATAATGACTGAAATGAGCAAGTGTTCTGCTTTTAATCAATTCTTTCTTGATTTCTGTTATATCCAATTGAGTTGTTTCCATATAGGTTTTATAATAAATATTTAAAAAGTTGTTGAAAAGAAAAAACCCTACTTCGGTAGGGTTTTTTTGTGGAGGCGGAGGGATTCGAACCCTCATCTTCATAACGGAACGATATCAATCATTCACAAGTTTAGTCAAATTTTTCTAAATCTGACAAAATATTCGGTTCTTTCGTATCTAAAAAACTCCGACAAAAAACCCACACCATTTTAGACTGCTGTGTTTCAGTGGAACTTTTAATGAATCAGTGGTTAAACCAACTCAAGCTCAGTTGCCTCGAACTGTCCGTTTCGTAGAACCGCTACTACATCTTCACGAGTACCTACTTCATTTGTAACGTTGCCGTTTACAAGTTGATCGACTTATCAAATCGGTGTCAATCAGCCCGATACCTGCTCAATAACGAACGACATTATAAATCAACTGCCGAAACGCCCCCAGATCATCATTACTATATATTATACAAATATACGAAAAAAAGTTTATACGGATTTTATATATAGATAATAGATATGGGAATTATTAAACACATAGGAAATTTCATAGTTGAAAGAAATGGTGATTTCGAAGGCGGTGACCACATTCATTCATTTATAGGAATGAGTGACGATGAACTTGATAACATAACAATAGATGTGTTTGAACTTATCAAGGAAAAGGTTCTACAAGTAGCATATGGTTATGCAAATTCATTAATAATAACAGGTCAATCGGGAGTTGGAAAGACACATGATGTAACAACTACACTAGAAGGTGCAAACTTACGAGAAGGAATTGATTATATATTCAACTCAGGTAACATATCAGAAGCCAATCTTTTTGAGGAATTGTTTATGAACCACGACAAATTGATAATATTCGATGATTGTGATTCTGTTTTCAAAGATGTAAATACATTAAAATCTGCACTTGATTCAAAACCCAAAAGAACCGTAACAAGAAAATTGAAAAGCCACTTCGATGTTGCAGGGATGACCATGAATGATATAATTGCAAATTTCAAAGGGGATAAATCAATGGCAGACAATAAACAACTGTTTTTTCCTAAGAATAAAGGGAAACTCCCAAAACAATTTACATTCACAGGAAGAGTAATATTCATATCCAACCTTAAACAACACGAAATAGACCCTGCATTGGTAACAAGGGCAACTGCAAGTATTGATGTTGATCTAACACATGAAGAGGTATTGGAAAGGCTTAAAGGCATACTCACAAGTATGAAGCCTGATATCCCAGATGAAATGAAAGAAGAAGTTCTTAATTTAGTGGATTACCTGACCATGAACTTTGAAACAAGACACCCACTTAGTATCAGAACAGTTGCAAATGCAATGGACACTCGTGTAAGTAATGATAAGAGGTATAAAACCATCAACGGTAAGAAATATCCATTGTGGGCTATTATGATAAAAGAAGATCTAGTTGGTAAGAAAGCCAAAAAAAGACCAACGGAATGAAAAAATTAAAACATTTCATAGAATTCATAAAGGAATCCAATGACGAATGGGTAGAAAGAACTGTACCAATACCAGTAAAGGATTTTTTCAGCAAATGGTTCAGTGATAAGAAGAAAATTGACGAAGATGATAATTACATCACTTATGTTTACCACAACAAAGAATATGATGATAAAGAAGGAGAATATTGGTGGGAGAAAAAGAAAATAATAAAATTAGACAAAAGTAGAGATGATGTAACACACTATTATGAATATGATGAAATAAACAGACCTCTATATAAAGTGAGAGAAGAAGGTATGACCAGAGAACAAGAACTGATGATACGTTGTTGGTGTGGTACTGAAAAGAATCCAAAACCGAATGGGAAATACATTGGATTTGAAAAAGGATTGGCAATGTATAAAAGTTTCCTATCGGATAGGATAAATGGTAAATTATATCACGTTTTACCGGATGGGGATATATTAGAAATGTTGGATGATGAAAAATTAGAGGATGAAGATTACGTAAATGATAAAATAGATTTTCTCCTTGATACAAGAAATGAAGATAAAATACACATCATACAAAGACAATTAGGAAACTGATGCCAACTTCTCTTCAAGTCTGGCTTTACGAGCCTTTGCTTCATCTACCTTGAACTTTGGTGCATTTTCAACGAAACCCTTATTGTTCAATTGTTTATTCACCTTTTCAAGACTACTTTTCAGTTTATCAACATCCACAACTATCTCACTAACATCATCGACTTTTCTAAATTGTGGTTTCTGTCCCTCAATGTCAAATAAAATGCCTTTATCAGACGACTTCCCAAGTTTCACAAAAACAGTCTCATGTGATGCCAGTTGAACCATCTTCCATTCTTTTAAAAATTCAGTTAGATCATTTTTTATATTACTCTCACCAGACATGATATCTCTCAGTTCAAATACTTCGGGTATAAAGTTCTTCCATTTATCAAATAAGCCAGTGTTTTGAAAGACACTGAACCAAGAACCAGAAGAAATAACTTGTGATATATCACCAATATCCATTCTGATATCAGTCACAACCACACCATTCACTTCTATACTTTCAGAATCTATACGGGATTTTATATCATTTACCTTCAATCCCCATTCTTTCAATATTGTCTGTAGTTTCATTTTGTGTAAGTTTACGAGACAAAGGTAATGATTCCCAATCAATATTCACACATACATCTGATAATTTTTTCAAATATGTCATATCTAAACATTCATCAGGGGTGTGTTCGTTCATATAACCAACCGATATATTTGTACATTCGGGTATAACACCCATAAAAGATGCAGAATCACTACTCACACCTGTTGGGTCTTTCTTCATATCTAATCCATTTGAGTTCATTTGAGAACATAACTCATCAGAAAATTCATCAGAACAACACACTACATCCTTTTGTTTAGTTATAATGGAGTGGTTACCCTTTCTATCAAAGGCCACACACCGTTCAACACCATGTAGATGTGTCTGTGTATCAAATGAATCAGAAACTGCCTTAGAACCAATGCAACCAGCCTCCTCGCCAATGAAAAAGTAATATATCCCCGGAACTTCGTTGTACATCATATAAACCATTAGTGCAACGCCTGCTTTATCATCTGCACCAAGTATAGTTTCACCATCAGTCATTATCAATTCAGAGTCACCTTCCGACTTTGAAAATAAATTTATTTCGGTTTGGTCATCACTACGAGTATCCAGATGTGACACAAACATTGTTTTGGAATTCCCAATTACTTTATAATAGTTCCCAAATTCATCCACTTCAACATCAGGCAACATTTGTGCAACCTGCTCCTCATATCCGTGTGGGTATGTCTTCTGAACCATAGCCAAAAAAGTGTATCTTATATCAGATGGGTCATAACCACTATCAGTGAACTCAATACGTTGTGTCCCCACATTGCCCTCATTAACCTTCAAATCCACGTGTATATCATATGAATTTTGCTCATCCCCAACAAATTTAACTTTGGAATGAACAACATTAACAGGCAATTCTTCTTTATATAATTTAATTAACTCCCAAGCCACTTTTTTAAGAGTTTCTTTCGTAGGTAGTTTTTCACGAATACGAATAAGTGCAACATGTTGCCTCTTATCAACTAATTTAACAACAACATCATCGTCATCACCCTTTACTCGAATAAGATAGTTACTTGAATCTACATCATTGCCCACAAATACTTTGAAACCATCAACCTCAATATCCTTGATATCAAAGGATGAACTCTTAGATTCATTGAATGTCATTATGTATCTCATAGAGTATATATTCCATATTAAATATGATTACGCCTCCAAACATACTTATCTTGACCACAACCATAAACACGATGATACCCACGATCACACATTATCTCAACCTCTGTTTTAAGTGGGTCAAATCCATCTTTTATCAATTTACTTTTATTATAATTGAACCTATGTTTACGAATACCATCAACAACCCACCAATAATTCGGTGATGTTCTGTATAACATTTCAAATCCCATTTTTTCATAAACCTTACCAGAAAACATTGATATATCAGCAAATGTGGATATCTCATCAACATCATTATTATCTATGTAATATTTAAATAATTTTGAAGCAGACCCATGTACTGTAGTGTTTAATTTATTACAAAATCTAACTAATTCATTTCCTTTCTTTGGAGAATGGAATAACATACAAGATACCAATTCACCATTATAAAAAAGACCAACAGCATCTCTATACGTTGTCTTGCCCTGTATATGATTCATATCTAAAAATTCATTAACCAACTTCTTATCATTTATCACTCTTATATCACACTTCCTACCGGGTATTTTATACTTGGTCAATCCTAAAAAATTCCTAATTATAGATTCAACAATATCTCGTTTATACAACCAATCATCTTCCCATATGTGTAGTAAATTAATACCTTGTTCATTACACAAATCAGTCTTTTCCAAATGATAATTAGAATGTTTATATAAGTCTGAGTGCCAATATAAACCATTATACTCAATTGCTATATTTTTCGAAGGTATATAAATATCCAATTCAAAGGGTGGTATTATTGATTTACTGTTTGGTATATACTCAACTCCAATACTATCCAACCATTCCATTATATTTTTCTCTTGACCCGACCCACTATTCAATGGGTTACATATTGAACATGGTTCAATGTTTACTGACAATCTTCTCTGTAATGTTGTTGGGTGTATCGAAAATGTATGTCCACATGAATCATTCTTCAAATCAACAAACCCCTTAATGTCTGAGGCGGATATGAATTCAAATCCCATATCATCATAGAATTTAATTCGTTTCATTAGCCTTTTTTCAACAAATTCATCACTATTTATGAGATTTTTATATTCTTCTGTTTGAGTATAATGAGTAGCACCATATTTATCATTCATTATACCATCTATGGAATTTCTGAATTCATAAGATTGAAAATACCAATCAGTTCCATACTTTGACTTATTCGTATTTTTTACCTTATCAACATATATTGGGGACTGTGAATAATGATCAACACCATACTTTGAATTATTGGTGGCAATTGCCTTGGCTTTATATTCATCTGTTCGTGTGAACCAATCAACTCCATATTTTTCTCTGTTTGTTCTAATAGTCTTATCAATATATTCCAGACTTTGTACATAATGACCAACACCATATTTATACATCATAGTATCTTTAGAAGTTTTTTTAAACTCCTCTGTTTTGAAATAATGATCAACACCATATCTCTTCAAACACGTATCTCGATACTTTTTTTTAACTTCCTCATTCTGGAAAGATGATGTTGTACCATATCTTTCTAAGTTCGTTGAAGCCTGTTTTTTTTTAACCGATAACAATTTAGCAACATTATCAACACCATACTTAGACAATGTTGTTTTTTTTCTTCTTACCTTAGTTTCCTTACTATTTTGTGCACACTTAGCAGAACAATTCTTTTTATACCCATTTAACCAATTACGATTGAATGTGGTATCATTTCCACACACACATTTATAATATTTTGGGTAATCATTAACCCAATGCCATATCATTTGCTTGAAAGGTAAATCAAGAATTGAACAGAAATTTTCAATTTCTATTAATACCTCATTATAATTTTTTTCAAAATAACTTCTACGCATTCTGCTAGAACTACCATCCAATATATCGTTTATAACATTTAATCTCTTTTTAATAACCATATCTATATGTATTCAAGAACCTTTCGCCCCTCGTATATTATGATATATATTTAGAATGAAAAGTTTATTAAAAAAAAAGAGGGTTCCGAAGAACCCTCTTTTTAGAGAAATTATTATAACTAATGCTTAGTTTAATAACTGTGCATCATCCTTCACACGGATTGTCATGTACTGCTTCTCTGGGAAGAAACCAACGTCAGCAATCGCGTATCTTGATCTAAGTAGCATTCTTGGTGCGAATGTTGCCTCAGAAATAACAGAGATTGACTGTGCCATCAAATATGGTACGAAGATCAATCCTGGCTGATCTGGGTTATTCTTTCTACCAAGTACGATTCGGTTATCGTTGTACTTCATGTATGGATCAACATATACCTGAATATCAGCTACTTGTCCAATTGGGTACAACTGACCCTGACCGTTCAACTTAGATTTAACTGGATTAACAGTGTATCCAACTACATCCATAAGAGCAGCAGCAAGACCCCCGTTAGTTACAGCGAACTGTGCTGGTCCAACACGACCCTCAGTTGCGATGTAGTTAGAAGCATGCATCATCCTAGTGATGAGTTTTCTTTGAACTGCGTGAGTGGTTTCACCACCTGGTCCAGTTGTAGCTGTAACATATGCAGTATCAAGGTCGAAAATTGTATGACCTGTAATAGTTGCTGTTGCGGCTGCTGGAGCAGTTCCACGGTTAGCATCTCCAAGTTCGAAGATTCTTGAAATAATCTGCTTAGAGATTACCTGAGAAAGTTCATTAACAAGGATTGACTCCATTTTCTGAACGATATCCATACCTGTGTTAGCTTTGATATCCTCGATTTCAGTTCTTCTAAGTGCAGAAGATACTTCAATAGTACCAACAGCAACAGATTTAGACGAAATCTTCGGTCCAATAACACCTGCATATCTTGAATCATCTTGATCACGATCCATTGGGTAATCACCAGAACTTGTATTAGAGTTCCAATTTGCAGAGAACCCTGGAAGCTGATCTTCAAGAGCAGATACCAAATCAACTGATACAGAAGAGAAGGTAACTCCTGAGAATGTACCTGCTGCCAATTGAGCGTTCATATTTGAAGCATTATCAAATGTATTTTTATCCGCATCCCACTGATATGGGTAAGCACCACTACCTGCACTATTAGGAGCAGTTGTAGAGTTAAACTGACGGAATGCTCTAAAAATAGGAAGACCATCTACACGAGAGAATCCTAAGAATTCCAACCAACCTGCTTTAGTAGCCGTAGGACCAGCAGTACCGATAGTATCGCTCAAGAAATCCAAGAACAATTGACCATCTTCCAATCCACCTTGTGTTTCTCTAAGACCCTCACTAGTTATATTGTGAGAAAGAGTTGCAGTAAGTGCAGTAAGTGCAGTAGCATCAGTTGAACTCAACTTGAATACTTGCGGTCTTGAATCACCACCAACATCTCTAAGATCATCATATTGGAAATCAATATAAAGAAGATCGATTTTTGGACCCGGAGTAGGTTTTACAGCAACAAGGTCAAGACCAATTGTCTGGGCTGCGATTTTCATAGCTACTGGAAGTAGGTTCTGACCAAGATCACCTGATCCGATGTTACCTGAAACAGCACCTTGTGATCCAAATCCTGAACCACCACCAAGGAGACCTGGTAGAGTACCTGGTTGTGCAGATTGAACACCGCCCATACCGGCAGTTGTAGCATTAACGTAAGCATTTTCATTGATTGAATGGAATTCAGCATATTCTGACAACCAATCAAGTCTTTCTTCGTTAGTTACACCCATGTTTTCCAATACTGGACCCCATTTCTTAATAGCTTTTTGTTTGTCTATTCTAATGTGTGACATAATTTTTTTAATTTAGTTTTTTATCTATTTTACCCACAGATTAAAGGTTTTTGAATCTTTCCATAATAGAATTCATTTCACTCTCTGGCAGTTTATCCTCTTGGATAAGTGCTTCGTGAGAAACTAATTTCTTAGTTACAGTCTCATTCGTTTTGAGATTTCTAGTGTTCCAGAAGTGTTCCAACTGAGCTTCAGTTTGGAGTACTTCATCTGGATAAAGTCTTGCCTGTGAAAGAACAGACTTTCTAGTGCTCTCGTTTAATTGGTTCCAGATCGGCTTCATGTTTTCCGGCATCAATCTGAGGACTCTTTCTTCAAGAGTCTCGTTTTTAGTACTCAACGCTTCTGTGATCAACTTCAATACATCTTGTGTAGTGAAGAAACTTTTTTCGTTTATGTAAAGTTTAACAGTTTCTTGTTCCTCATTAGTGAGGCTGTAGAAACTATCGACCTGAGATTTGTTCAAGAATTTCAAGAAATGTACATCGGCAGTTTCAGAAGCCTTACGCTTCTTAGCTTCACCGATCAATTTATCAATAGATTTAGATAGTTCAGAATCTGAATCACCCGTAAATGCGGGTGCTTCTTCTTCACTAGTTTCTTCATCAGAAGATTCCTCATCAGCTTCATCAGAAGATTCTTCCTCTTCGGAAGTCACAACTTCATCAGAAGATTCTTCTTCTGCACTTACTTCTTCATCAGAAGATTCTTCATCACTTTCGGATTCTTCACCTTCTTTTGGAGTTTCATCTTGTGATGGAGACTGTGCCTCATCACCAAGAGTTTCTTCTTCTTCTTCGATTGCTGTGAATCCAACTTCTTCCGGTGTTGGGAACATATTAGCAGATGCTTCACCATCTTCACCTTCTACGCTCTCGTTTATAGCACCTTCATTAAGCTTCTCAACGATTGTTCTTTGATAATCAATAGATTTATCAAGAGATTCAGCTACATACTCAGAGTACGCAATGTTATCATCAAGATTTTCAGCAATGTATTCAGAGTATGCAATGTTACCCTGTACATGCTCTGATAAATATTCAGAGTATGCAATTGAATTGTCAAGATTTTCAGCAAGATATTCTCCGTAAGAGATTGACTTGTCAAGGTTCTCAGCAATGTATTCAGAGTATGCAATGTTCTTATCAAGATTTTCAGCAATGTATTCAGAGTATGCAATGTTCTTGTCAAGGTTCTCAGCAAGATATTCTCCGTAAGAGATTGACTTATCAAGGTTCTCAGCAAGATATTCTCCGTAAGAGATTGACTTGTCAAGATTTTCAGCGATATACTCAGAGTAATCGATATTCTTGTCAAGATTTTCAGCAAGGTATTCTGAATAGTTTATAGACTTTTCAAGATTTTCCGCTAAATAATCATTATGTTCAATGATTTTTTCTGTTTTTTCTTGAAGAGATTTGTTTTCATTAACAACTACTTGTACTTTTTCAGCCAAGTAATCAAGATACTTCTCCATTTTCTTATCAGTATCAATAAGTTCATCGTAGTACTCAAGGAGTTGTTCCAATTTCTTTGGATCCAAATTCCCCTTTGTAATAGCCTTCTTAACTTCCTTCTTAGTAGAAGCCAATTCATTAACAAGATACTTCGAGTAATCTGTTAATTGTTGTTTAGTTACATAATCATTTTGGTTCATGTTGAATAGTTCATTTATTTTTGATTCATCTTTCATTTCGTAGATTCTGAAGTTAGAATCCGCTTTATATCCAAGCGACTCATTAAGAGGCTGAACATGCATTTTGGCTGACCCAAAACCAGGGTCGGCTACGATATCATATGTGAATAATTTTTTCAGTGCAACAGAGCCATCGGCTTCAGTTATACCTGCTGCGCGAGATGAAACAAAAATTGGGCAACCATCACTAACAAGTGATTTTGCCTCTTTACCCCAATAAGTTGAAAGTAACCTTATTTCACCCTCTATACGATTTTGCTCAGATACATATTTTGTTCTTTGGATAGTGTGGGATGATCTTGACAACGATGTATCAAAAACATCCGGGTGGTCAAATTCACCATATACTGCACCAAGTGTCTGAATTCTTTCATTCAACTCATCCAAGGCAGGTAAGAACTTATCTGCCGTATAAACACGGTCATTCCTGTTCTTAACACCAAACTCAGTGAAAATACCACTCAATAGATACTTATCATCTGCGCTACGTGCCGCTTCGTTCATTTTCAACGAATTTGTTGAGTTTTCTACGACTAATACTGGTTTCATGTATTTCAGTGATTTATTTTAATGTATATATCGACTTAAAATACCGCAAAATTGAAAGGTGGATTTTTTATAGGCAGTTTCAACCTTCATTAAACTTTATACACCATATTGAATAGTAACAGTATGGAAGAACTAAATGAAATAGATATCAAACGCCTAAAATCATTCTTAGAAACATGGGAAATGAAAATAGATGGCGAAAGAGTAAGTAAGGCAATAGACATACCGGAGGAAATGAAAATCGAATATGATGATGATACCAAAGAAGAAACCAAAAACCTGATACTTATGTTAATCGAATCAGGAAAAAAGGGTATAAACGTACATATGGATCACACGAACATATCAATCGAAATAATCCACCAAAGCAATAGCCAAACCAACCCAATCCATCATAACACAAACATAATAATCATAAAGGGGGACGGTATAGAACTTGGTACGGATTCAATTTTAAATTCATATTTCAATACCAAAATAAAATATGAGTCTTTATATGATGAAATATATGATAAAGCATATAGTATAGAATCGGAAAGGCGTATAAAGAAGTCTAAACGTATATTCAAAGAGATTGCAATCAACACCGGACTCAATCGAAATATGAACCTAAATGAATTACTGAAGGATAAAAATACCTAACTATTTGAAAAAGAACCATATAATACGTATGACAAAAGAAGAGAAAACAGAAAAATTAAAGAAATTAAGAGCCAGAGCATCCGAACTAAAAAAAGATGTTGATTATTACAATGCAATGCAATTGGCACTTAAACTTGTATTGAATGGATCATATGGTGCATTGGCAACACCATACTTCATATTATTCAGTGAACACGTGGCGGGGAGTATTACTGCACAAGGTAGGGAACTCACAAAACGGATGGATACTGACAATGAAGAGTATTGGTTCAATTTATGGCATAATGACTTCGAACTACATAGTAGAATGGGTCTCAAAAATGCTAAAAGAATTCCAGATACAGAAAAAGTATCAATATACGCAGACACAGATTCACTATTTGTTTCATTTGAACCGGTCATAAACCACTGTCAGTGGAAAAATAATTTCATAGACCCGACCCGAATGGAAAATATCACACACAAGGTTCTTATATTAGAACATCGCCAGAAAACGATTGTCAAGAACCCAAATATAAAATCCATTCATATAGATGATCTAGAAAATTTTGAAAAAATGGACATTACCAATATTCTCAAAGAAATACAGAATGGTGGTTATGAACGATTTGTCATAGATGGTGCATTTGTGAAAGATAGAACATTCAATGATAAAATACTCCCATTGATAAATGGAACCATATATTGGAATTGGTCGTGTGAATTGGATTTCATCCAAGGATTTGACCATTTCAGATATGCACAATACTTCAAAGATTGTCTGGATACATATGCAAGTGAATATGGCGTAAAGAACAAAGAAGATTTCGAACTTGAAAGAATATCAGAATCCATTGTAAATATAGCCAAAAAGAAATACATCCAACATATATTATTCGAAGACGGAATCGATTACGAAAGACTTAATTATATCTTCCCAAAAGGTGTTGAACTTGTAAGGTCATCCACCCCATTGTTTGCAAGGGAGAAGATTATTGATATCGTTAAGTATATTTTCTCACATCCGGATGATTTTAATATCAAAACCCTTCTCAAATTGGTCAAGGATCTCAGACGAGAATTTGAGATGGCAGACATGAATGAAATATCTATGCAGTCATCCGTTAATAAGTATGAAGAAAAAGTGATAGAAGATAAAGACAGACTCCTATTTGTCAGTGGGGCACACTTTGCAGTTAAGGCTGCAGCCCACCACAACCACTTATTACACAAGAAGAAAGAATTACAAGCAAAGTATGAATTCTTGAAATCGGGTATGAAGATAAAATACTATTATTGCAAGAATAACAGAACTGCACCAATATTTGCATTCCAACGTGGTTCCTACCCATTGGAGTTAGCACCAGAAATTGACTACGATACACAATTCCAAAAATGTATCTTATCACCCATAAATGCAATCATTGAACCACTTGGGATGCCGGAGATAACCAAAAGACTTACTGTGGTCATGGACATATTCTCTAAATTTTAAAGGAAACTACACAAAGTTGATATATATGTTTAAAATACCAGTAGTTATTTATGATATTGACCAGAGAAGTAGACATTAAGATAAACCAATCCAATTATCAATATTTTGATGATATGGGTTATGAGATATGTATTGGTCAAATAATAACAATACCCATAGAATTATTATCAAAAGGATCACACCAAAAGTTAAAATGTAAGTGTGACGGTTGTGGCATAATGAAAGATGTAATATTCAAAAATTATGTAAATTATGATAATAAATGGGGATATTACTATTGCAGAAAGTGTTCTGAATCTAAGAGGAAAGCAACCCTCAAAGAGAATTATGGGGTAGAATACCCACTTCAGAATGAAGAAATATATCACAAAATGAAATCCACTTTAAAGAAAAAAAGATACACACGAAATGAAAAAGTTGATAATAAATAATAAAGAAGAAGATAGCCAAACTGTAGTTCTATCCGAACAAGATGCACAAGAAGAACTTATAAAAATGGGATTCCCGACATTCATAAAAGAATATGACATAGATGATCAATTCATAAAAGACAATGTGGCATTAATCAACCCAAGTGATGTTTGGTTAGCAATCATAGAAGGCCTCCCAATTACTCAAGACCTTCTCGAATTCTTCTTAGATAAGAAAGTAATCAAAAAAGAATGCATAAGTGACCTCTCTATGTCGATATACTCTAAATTGGGTGATGGATTCATCGATAAGTATAAAGAATACATAAATTGGACAAAGATGGTAACATATTTAGCATCTATTGAAAAATTGGACATTGAAAACTACTATGATATAATAGAAGAAAAGGGACTGTGGAATATAATATCATCAACTGAATTGCCTATTGATTTCATAAGAGAACACAAAGGTAAATTAAAATGGAATGTGTTACTGGCAACAAACCACTTCACCGAAGAAGAATTGGAAGAATTCAGTGATCATATACCAAACAATACATATACAGGAAACCAAACAGTTGGAAGTTTCGACACTGAACTTTTCAAAGAAGAGTTGAAAAATAAAGGTATAAACATATATATGGGTGATTACACAGATGAAAAGACTGAACAACTTACACCAGATGAAATATCAAAGATAAAGAATATGTTAAAAGTATTGAAATGACATCAAAAATCAAAGTAGATAGACACATACGTGAGTTCGAAAAAATGCTAGACATCTATTCATCCTACAAAGGTTGTCTAAGAACACTTAAATTAAACTCCATACTTGGCAAAAAATCTAAATTCACCATAGAGGAGATGAACCCAAGAATGACCATTGATCTGAATAATAGTAATGGTAATTCCATATTAACCTCATCCGATTACCAAACATCTTCCGTATTCACAATAAAAAACTTATCATTTATTATCAGTGATGACCTATATGTTGATGAAATTGAGTTAAAATATGACATTATTAATAAAGAATTATTAAACAGAGTCATCGAAAATTCAAATGACATTAAAATATCTCTTAAAGTATCATATAATGGTCTAACCAAAGAACAACAAGTTGCAGGGTTTTACCTTGAGTTGAGTGATTTGATTCTCAACGATTAAAATTCAAATTCATCACCGCCACCGACACCACCTTCATCTGGACCACCTTCATCACCACCAATATCTGGACCACCTTCATCACCACCACCGAAGTCGTCACCGCCACCAAAGTCGTCACCGCCACCAAAGTCGTCACCGCCACCAAAGTCGCCGCCACCGCCACCGCCACCGGCACCGGCACCACCCTCCATACCTTCAGCACTACCGGCACCATTAGGATCTCTTTCCCAATACCGTCTATTTTCTTCTTTGTCCTCAGGAGATAATTTAAGAATGTGATCGACTAGATAATCAATGTGAAAATATGGACTACCATCGGGTTTAACAACACCCGTCATTGTTTGAAGTATCTCAGCCTTTTTTGCAAGGTTACCCAATTTTTTCCACTCCTCAAATAATTGATTCGATAAGAAATCGATATCCATCTGATTCATGATCTTTTGGTCTTCTTTCAATTCAGGGAACTCAACCAACATCTGCAGTTTCAATGGTTTAACAATAAGTTCTTTGAAGATTGCTCTTTGTCTTTGTATGAAACTAGAAAATTCTGCCTCATCTCTTGTTATCTCAGCAGCATCAGTGAATACATTACCACCACCATTCTCATCTTGAAAACGCAACATAGGAATCTTAGAAGCCCTTTTCAATATGTTAAAGAACCATTTAAGTATATTATCCTCATTCAAATCATGACCTTGTGGTGATACAATCTCCATACTCGGCTGACCAGCATCCCCCTCAGGAAACCAAAACTGCTTATTATATGGTAAATGTTTATGCCCATTTATACTCAATGTACCCATAGAATCATCCCACTCTACCTCTTCTGAATAATCTTGTATCAGTTGTCCAATTTGTTCTTCGGCTCTCTGACGACCCAGGCCCTTTGTTGGGATAACAAATTTCTGATAAAGTGTTGCATTTATCATATTGAACATTATCTTGGTCTGTTCAATAATCTTCAATTGGTTATATGGCTTTATAAGACCTTCAACATAAGAAGTTTCTGAATAATCATTCTGTGATGAATATGAAATAAATACCATCTGAGAATCTAAGAAAATTCTTCTCAATTGTGGATCTTCCGGATACTGTATCCACAAATGACCAATATTTGGTTCATATGCAGGTACAATTGTCTGTGGTTCAAGTCTATTGAAACTTATAATATTCTTGTTCTTATCATCCCAAACAATCTCCATTGCAATGTGTCCATCTATAAGGAAATCTCTCATTAAGTTCCAAGCAGATATCGAGTCAGAGAACCCATAAGTGTTATAAATCGTATCAAAATATTCCAAATACTTATCTCTTACCTCTTGTGGGTAATCATTGGATATATGTGAAGCATTACAGAAATCCTTATCTGAATAAACAATTGCCTCATCACATACTGTTGAAACGAAATCACGAATCTCATCTTTAATAGAATATTCTCTGAGAATCCTTCTCTTATCTGCATAACTTCTATCAAGGTATGGTATTGACTTCTGTGATAAAACACTGGCAACTGCCTTCCTCGAAAAGAAATCATACATTGAATTACCTTCAACTGAATGTGGGTCTTCATTGATATTCACACCAACTGTGTTACGCATGATCATATCATCATAATTCATACCCCAATTGGAAAGGTTTCTCAATATTCTTGAAAATAAACCTCGGTTCTCCACTGCCGAGTTCGCAAAAGAAAATTGATCTTGATTATTATTCGGATTATAACTAGCCATAATATTACTTCTTTTTTTTATCCAAGTATATATACCTACCTGATGGCGTTTTTTCAACGTTGATCAAACCCTTCTTTACCCAATTGGATAAAGTTCTTCTTGTAATATTGTATTTTTCCATTACTTCTTTAGCTTTCATCAATCCTATATATTAAAAGTGGGTTTCCTCTTTTTCTATATTTTTCATCATATATCCCTTTTCCTTATTCTACTCACACTCCCAACCAATCTATATACGTAATCATCAGGTAACCACTTTTGTAAAAATGCCCGATTTACCCTGGATCTTTTATTTGACACTTTATGGTCCATCGGTTCTTCATTTGTTGGTATGTGTTCGATAGACATGAATGAAACATCCCTTTCTTTCAAAAATTCAACTGTTATCTCAGATATGGTTGCAAGAACATTATAAACATCGTTATTACCAACCATTTCATAATTACCATCAATGGTTATAAAATTTCTGTGCCAAGTTTCTCTAATATACATGAATTCAACTTTATAGACAATATCATTCTTTGTTGTGAATGTATATTCAACATATCTTAACCCATCCTTGACCAATACATATGGGTAAATTGTATAATCTGTGAAAAGTTCGTTTATGGTCTTTATATACTTCATATACATATATATATTACTATGGGCGACCATATTTGGAATAACTTTTCTGTAACCTCTTTATATGACCACCCAATGCATCATATTTTTCATTTATACCATTCTCAATATCATAGAAATCACTTAGAACAGTTTGTATGATCTCACGATGCCTCTGTTCCTTTGTCTCTATTTTCTTCTTCCAAGTATCCATCAACTTATTTGGGTCATATTTATTCGTAGGGAACGAAGAATACAAGAACCTTGGAAGAATTTCAAGGTTAATCCGGTGAATACGGTCAATCTGTGCAACATTATACTCCTGTATCGAATATTCGAAACCTATCTTCAATAATTCAGAATACATGCCTCTGAAATTCACCTTTATTATTTCGTTTTCTTCAATATTCTTTTCCGTTATGAATGGGTCAAATATCTTAGGTCTTAACTCCAATGGGATGAAATTAAAATTCACACCCATTATTATTATCATATTACCCATCTTTCTATAATCACAGCAGAATATTGGTGAATACCTCATCCAATTAGAATCATCCCTATAAACAAGATGGTAGAAACCACCGACCGTGATATCTTCTTTATTAACACTCTCACACTCATTGGTAGATTTCCCATATAGATCATACATATACTCAGTATTGTTCTTGTAGTAATCCACAATATCAGTACCGAACACCTTTTGACTCAATTTAACTCTTTCCATAAGAGGTCCCATATGATTATATATAAACTATGATAAATTCCAAACCAAGTAAGTGGTCTAGTGAATTCAATATATAAATATATGAAGAAATTAAATAGAGAAGAGATGATAGAAAAGATAATAGAAATACACGGAAAAAAGTATTTATTCAATTTCTTCAAATACACATCATACAAAGAAAAAGTTCAATTAATCTGTAAAACACATGGTAAATTCAATATTTCATTAAGTAATTTAATAGGAAATAAAAGAGGTTGTCCTGAATGTGGAAGAACAAGAGGTTGGGAATCAAATAAAAAAACAACTGATGAGTTTATTGAAAATTCCCAAAAAATACATAAAAATAAATACAGTTATGAGAATGTAGTATATGAGAAATGGAATATCAAAGTATCTATAACCTGTAAAATACATGGTGATTTTCTCCAAAGGCCAAATACGCATTTAAATGGAAGTGGTTGTCCACAATGTGGTAAAAGAAAAAGAAGTAACAAAAAACCAAAAAAGATAGACATTAAAAAAATAAAAGAATTGAACTTTATAAATTTAGCAAAAGCCAAACACAATAATAAATATGATTATACACTTGTAGAATACCAAAGAAGCAATGAGAAGGTCAAGATAGTTTGTAAGAAGCATGGAATATTCCAACAAACTCCACACCATCATAAAAATGGAAGTGGTTGTCCACAATGTGCATATCTAAATCAATTTGGACCAAGACTTAAGACATGTGATTTTATCTCTATTTCAAAAAACAAACATAATAACTATTACACGTACACAAAATCTAATTACACAGGATATAAAAACAAAATAATAATAACATGTCCAATACACGGTGATTTTAAACAAATACCCAAATATCATATGAACGGTGGTGGATGTATAAAATGTAATAATGGAAATGGGAATAGAAATAGGAATATTCTAAAATACACTACAAAAGAATATATTGAAAATTGCCAAAAAATACACAAAAATTATGATTACAATTTTTGTGAGTATAAGGGGATGAAGGAAAATGTTAAAATTATATGCAATAAACATAAAGAATTTGACATCAACGCATACCTACACATAAATGGAAGTGGGTGTCCAAAATGTTCATTGGATATGAGGAAAAGAACAAAGGACGAATTTATACAGGAGGCAAACGAAATACATAACAATATATATAAATATCTTATAAGAGATGACTATGTATCGATATCAGATAGAATACCCATAATATGTAATGAACATGGAACATTTCAACAAAAAGTTGAAACACATCTAAAGGGATGTGGTTGTAACCTTTGCAAAACAAAAAGTAGAGGGGAGATATCAATAATTAACTTTTTAAATAAATATAATATACCACACACAAGAGAAAAAACGTTCAATAATATAGATAATACAAGACTTAGGTTTGACTTTTGGTTACCCCACAAAAAAACATTAATAGAATATGATGGGAAACATCATTTCAAACCCATAAAATATTTTGGTGGTGAAAAAGCATTCGAAAAAATTCAAATAAATGATGAAATTAAAAACAGGTACTGCATCGAAAATAATATAAACCTCATAAGAATTAGTTACAAAGAATATAAGAATATTAAAAATATATTAAAAAATAAATTATTGATAAATGATAAATTCAAAGCCTAATAATAATAAATATCACCAAGGAAATTACATTCCTATAAATAAAGAAAAAGTAATAAAACTAAACTCAGAAGGGGGAATCTACTACCGTAGTTCCCTCGAAAAAAAAAAAATGATGGTTTGGTTCGATAATAATGATAAAATAATTAGATGGTGTGCAGAGTGTAACAAAATACCATACCAACTCACACATTATGAAAAATCAGGTGATATAAACTTAAAAAGCCATACCTATTATCCCGATTTCTATTACGAATTAGAAAAGAATGACAGAACAACCTCAAAAGTTATATGTGAGGTAAAACCACACAAGGAATATGAAGATGTTATTCTATTCGAAAAGAAATTGTTCAATGTACCCCAAAATGCAACCACAAAAAAATTGAAAAATTTAGAATATCGACTTAAAATGGCACAAAAGAATTCACAGAAATGGAAAACAATGATACGTTACTGTGAGAAAAAGGGACTTAAATTCATTGTTATAACAGAACAACACCTCAAAAGCAAAAAATTCAATTAATTTTTATCACTGAACGTATCCAATGTTTTTAGAAATTCTTTATATGTCATATCTATACCATCTCTTAGAGAGGTTTTTGGTTCCCACCCAATTTCTTTCAATTTAGAAACATCCAATAATTTTCTAGGAGTACCATCTGGTTTGCTCTGATCAAACTCAACGTTACAATAATGACCAATAACATCCTGTATCAGATACACAAGATCTCTTATAGATATATCCTCACCTGTACCAATATTCACAATTTCACTTCCGTTATGATGTTCAAATAAATAAACACACGCCTCTGCAAGATCATCAACATAAAGGAATTCCCTTTTTGGGTTTCCGGAACCCCAAACAACCACATTATTATCACTTGAATTCATTGATTCGTGTACCTTCCGAATAAGGGCGGGTAATACATGCGATGCTTCAAGATCATAATTATCATTCGGTCCATATAGATTCGTAGGCATCACCGATATGAAATTTGTACCATGTTGCTCATTATACGATTGACACATCTTTATACCGGCAATCTTAGCAATTGCATAAGAGTCATTAGTGGGTTCTAACTCACCGGTCATCAAATACTCCTCTTTTATTGGCTGTTTGGACATCTTAGGATAAATACATGATGAACCAAGGAATAACAATTTCTCCACTCCATACAAATAAGAGTGGTGTATTACATTATTCTGTATCATCAGATTCTTGTATAGAAAATCTGCTTTTTTAGAATCATTCGCATGGATACCACCTACCTTGGCGGCTGCCATAAAAACAAACACCGGACGATGTTTTTTAAAATACATATCCACTCTACCTTGGTTTGTCATGTCCAATTCTGAACTTGTTGGGGATAGTATATTATTAAATCCCCTCGATTTTAATTGTCGTATTATAGCAGAGCCAACCATACCTCTACCACCACAGACTAATATTTTAGAATACGGTTTTATCATTGTGTAACTTTCAATTTAATCAAATCTGCTGATACCATTTCCCTACAAAGTTCTTCAACCGTATATTCGGGTTCCCAATTAAGTACCTCTTTGGCTTTTGTAGAATCACCAAGGAGTTCATCTACCTCTGTGGGGCGGAAGTATTTCTCATCAATTTTTATAAGAACTTTATTTGTTTTCGAATCAATACCCACTTCATCAACTCCTTCACCTTTCCACTCAATATCAACACCAATTTCACGAAATGCCATTTCACAAAAATCCCGAACTGATATCTTCTTACCAGTTGATAATACATAATCTTCTGCTTTTTTTTGCTGCAGCATCAACCACATACCACGAACATAATCCTTTGCATGTCCCCAATCCCTTTCAGCATCCAAATTCCCAATAGAAAGACTGTCTTGTAGTCCAAGTTTTATTTTCGCAACTGCCTGTGTTATCTTCCGAGTAACAAATGTTTCTCCACGAACAGGACTTTCGTGATTGAACAATATACCAGAACAGGCATAAATTCCATATGACTCTCTATAATTCACAGTTATCCAATGTGCATATAACTTTGCTACACCATAAGGACTACGTGGATAAAAGGGTGTAGTTTCCTTTTGTGGAACTTCTTGTACAAGACCAAACATCTCAGATGTTGATGCTTGGTAAAATTTGGTCTTATTTTCCAATTTCAGAATACGGATGGCTTCAAGGATTCTCAAAGTTCCCAGTGCATCAGAGTTTGCCGTGTATTCAGGTGTTTCAAATGAAACCTTAACGTGTGATTGTGCAGCCAAATTATAAATTTCAGTTGGCTGCACTTCCTGTACGATCCGTATTATATTTGTCGAATCCGTAAGATCCCCATAATGCAAAAAGAAACGATCCTTATATTTGGGGTTTTCGTATATGTGGTCTATCCTATCTGTATTGAACGAGGAACTTCTTCTTTTTATACCATGGACAATATACCCATTGTCCAAAAGTAATTCCGCCAAATATGACCCATCTTGTCCGGTTATACCGGTAATTAATCCAACTTTTTTAGCCATTGATAAATCTTAAATTTATTTCTTATATCAAATGGAAATAGATTTGTCCAATTAAATTGAATGTAATCCTTGTCCATCATTCGAACCCTGTATAGATATCAACTTAATATTGTTATCGGGGTCACCCTTCTTTTTATACAGAACATTAAATTGTTCAGTAAGGGCACGTTTAAATATTTCTGTGAAATATGCAAATGCATTCTCAGACTTCTCTTGATTGAAATTATACCAATTCTGGTACATTTTCAACAACCCCATCTGAAAACAATCCATTTTATCATCTTCGGTGAAGAAACGTTTGTTCATTTTTTTTATAGCCTCAGTTCCCAAAATCTCCAACATTTTTACAGATCTTCTTGTTAATTTCCCTCTGGCTTTTGATACTACTATTTCATAATACAGTTCTTTATTATTTATGTGCATAAATTAAGCATTGTTTTTTTACCACTAGTGGTTATACTAATGCTTTTGAATTATATGATAAAATTATAAATAAGTTTTAAAAATAGCCCAGAAACAAAAAAAAAAATCCGACCGTAGGTCGGATTTTCCAAGTATAACTATTCAGGTTATTTTTTAACTCTTTCTTTGTACTGAAGTTCTTTAATTCCATCAACTTCTGTCTTCAAGTTATTTTCTCTTGTTTTTAAGTTTTCAAATGCCTCTGTAAGAACTTCGGACTCACCCATAATTTCCATAGAAGACTTTATCTTAGAAATGTTGAATTGAACATCTTCCAATTTAAGAGTAACTTCTCTTTCTTTGTCTTCTAATTTTTTCTTAACAACTACCTCTTTATCAAGTTTAGTTTCAAAGAAATAAGTGAGATCACACTGAAGTTCATTTCTAACTTCATTAACCAACTCCAATGCTGATTCATATTTGAAGAATGAATGTCCATATCTTTCATCACATCTATACAAGAATGTATTATCTTTGTAATTGAAAACATATGCTTCCAATGTAGGGTTAATCAGATTACTAACTCTTTTAACAACATCCAATTCAACAAATGAATCTAAATTATTAGATACTTCAAGAATGATCGGATAAAAACTTCTATTTACGATAGGAATTACCGGTGAATTGAAAACTGACTCAAGAGTACTCTCATCAGTCATCTCATCATCATTGATATAAACTCCTTTCTTTGAAACTCCAAGCCCAATAGTCAAATATTCAGAAATTCTGAAATCTATTCTTGATTCAGAGATTTCACTGAACTGCATTGAGTTTTGAAGAGTTCTTAATGTTTCTAATCTCTCATCATCAGAAATATGTGATTCAAGCAATGTTTTCTCAATAACGCCATCTGAAAGCAAAAACCATGAATCCTTAATAAATGCCAAGTGACCATCTTCAACTTGCTCTACAATAGTATAAACAGGCTCAGATTTACCACCACTCAAAAGATTTGATCTATCCTCCGGATTCTTTGTTAAATTATGAACAAAAAGCTTTATTTCTGGAACCCAGTCATAGATTGACAATTCGTTTAGGATCTTAGTGATTCGATCTTGATCAGTTTCCATGTTAATTGTTTCCAATAAAACATTTATAGGCTGTCGATACAATTCACCCTGGTTCTTTGAATTTAAAACATTGAATAATGACTTCAATTCATATACCAATTTAAATTCCTCAACATCATTGTTAATGCCTTCAAGAAAGGATTTAACTTGGTCATCAAATGAATACTTATTAAGTTTTTCATTCAGTGATTTTATAATCCCTAATTCTGCGTGGTCATTGAAATTCATGTGTCCCTCTATAATATAAGCCACATCTGATTGGTCATATGACAAAGATTTTTTGAAGTTGAATAGTTCAAGCTTTAGATTCTTCATATTCTGAAATATTTTTTTTATATAAACTATATATTAGTATTAAAAACCCACTTTTTTCTATTTACCGATATCACCGGAATTTGGGTTTTTCCCATTCGGCTTACCATCTCTCAAATTTTTCAAATTATTATACCACTTGGTCCTCATTGGACTGGCTTTCAATGTATCATCCTCCTCGTTAAACGATGGGTAATATGTTTGAACTTCAATTTGTGCATTTAACCGTATCTCATTATCACCGGTCAAACCACCCTTTTCTCTCGAAATATCAATACTATTATTATCAGGCATTTGCATATAAGCATCAATATGCATATAGTTATATTCAAAGAACATAAATTTATATAACCAAAGTGTATCCATTATTGACTGAGAACACTTAAATGTATCAATTTCAGTTTTCAACAATATGGATAGGTCATAAGTGGCACTTATTGGCACAGCCCTTACCTTTTTCAACTCTCTCCTCAATTCAAGTCCCTCTTCTTTAATATCCTTTAACCACATATTGGGATTTCTGAATTCATCAGAACGAATTGTCCAATCTTTCAATGTCAGGTGACCACGTGGTATCTGGTCAGTATTAAGTTCGACATACCTATTCTCGGAAACAATATCATCTTGGAAAGAATCCAAAAGAAATCTCTCATCACCGGACAGAGAATAATAAATCGGAACATTCACCTCAACATCTTTCTTAGTGAAACGGTTTGTCCATTTTATCCTTCCTTCGAGTGTATCCAACACACAAATGGTCAGATCACGAAAAAATACATCTTGATAATTAAACTTTTTGCCAATCATACCACTATATATTAAGAAACAAAAACCTCGTAATATGAAAGACTTACTTTTTTGGGAAAGATACAGACCAAGGAAAATGGAAGACATGGTTCTCCCTGAAAGAATAACAAATCATTTTAAGAATGGACTCAATAAAAATGTTATATTATATGGAGATTTTGGAACAGGGAAAACATCACTTGCAAGAATTCTCATTGGGAAATATAGAACAGGTACCAATTACATCGAAGTAAACTCATCACTATACACATCAATTGATTTATTGAGAAACGAGATAGAAAAATTCTGCAAATCAACAAATATAATAGACACAGAAGATGATGTAAAATATGTTTTCCTAGATGAATATGAACGTGTATCTGCTCAATTCGAAGATGCATTCAAAGCATTTAGTGAAAAATACAAACACGTAAGGTTTATTCTAACCACCAACCACTATAACAAAGTATCTAAAGGAATAAAATCAAGGTTTACAGGAATAAACTTCAACTTTCACGAAGATGAAAAGAAAGACATTCAACAGAGGTTTTATAAAAAGTTAAAAAATATATGTGCCAACGAATCAATAACCATTGATAATAAGACATTGGCCGATGTTGTTAAGAAGAATTTTCCCGATATGAGGTCAATGGTACAAAGAGTCCAAGACATCAAAGATACCGGAACAGAAGAGAAGTCAATTGAAATAAATACAGAACTACAAGAAAACCTATACAAAACCCTATTCGAAAAAGATATGACATACAATGAAATATATCATTTCGTAATGGATAATTTTGGGGATGATAACATTGATGTAATGTTTCAAATATTATCAAGACCATTTGTTGATCATATGATTGAAAAGAAACAATCAGTAAACCAACTCTTCAAATGTAATTATATCATAACCGATACCTACCCCAAATTGGAAACAAATGCAGACCCAATTATCGTTGCAATGACAACCATAGGAAGGTTAAGAGATATTCTCACATCTTAATCATTCAAAAATGCTGCTTCCATAATTTAACCGTACACCCATTTCATAATATCATCGATATATATATCAAATCTATTGCATAATATTCATCACATACGAATGATATATCAACTAAGATGAGGTATTCCATTTAAATAATGATGAAAATTCATAAAAAGGTACAAGGTGTTCCATATCAATAATATATATTATATGCCAGAGTTCGATTTTAAAGATATGTATATAGGATACCAAGGACACCCACGGTTCCAAGTGAATACCATCATAACCGATGACATAATCCGTGTGATTATTCAAAAATACGAGATGATCATCTTCACAAATAAAGGAGAACTCTATGGTGATCCAAATTTTGGGGCAGATCTTTTGAAATTATTATACGAAACAAGAATATCAGCAACAGCAACACGAAATGTGATTGCTCAACAAATCTCGGAATACATACCAGAATTGAACGATATCGATTATGGGTTGGAAGTTGTATTTGAACAAGACCCGGAAAAGTTCCAAGATATAATGATTGTGAATTTCACCATACGTGAATACGAAGTTAAAGCAATAATTGCCTAACTCAACCTCTTAGTACCAAGTGTCGCATTCCTATATTGCTTCGATGTTAAATTAGCAAATGCCTCTAATTCCTGTATATCAAGTATCCCCTTTATCTCATAATTCTTTCTATCTCTCCAATTAAGACCATAACCATTATTAGAACTCACCTCAACAACTATAAATGGGTCAATATTTGAATCAACCGTGAAGTTGAATGGGTCAGTGTTAGAAGATAGCCTTCTCTCACTTATTCGTTGAATTGGATGTAAATCTATCTCTTTCCATTCTGTTATATCAATCCAATTCGTAAATTGACCACCATTATCATTCACGGGTGGAATAACTGAGGCTGTTACAGATTGTGTCATTCCATAACCAGAAAATATATAATTATACCTATTATAACTCACAACATCAGAAACATTATAAGTAGTACCCGTTTTCCATTCCGGAACATCCTCATACTTCCGAGGGTTATTCAAACGATTATCACCAATAACAGACTCATACACCTTATCAAAATAAATAACCTTTTCACCGACAGAATATGTCTTCAATGGATACCATTCACGGTATATCTCATATGTTTTGATATCAACAACATATTCGTCCGGCAATGATTGAGTTACACCAAGTGGTTGATCTGCATAAAAATCAAGAACACAATTATACACAGTTGATCCATTATTAACAGGCATCAAATAAGATTCATTCAATCTAAAACTGATAGGTGTCATCGATTCCCTCACATTGAATATGGTAACATCTCTCATCTGGTGAGAAATATAAGTGTTCTGAACAAAATCTGTTCGACCGGTGATATCCAATATCTTATGTGATAATGGTATTATATTCCCCTGCAACCAATATTTCAAACCTTGTAACTTTTTCTGAACCTCCTCAAGAGTATATGTCAGAACACTATTACCATCTCTATCAGTTATACGGTAAGTAAGGTTGAATAAATTCGTGTCTTCATATGTATCATTTGGAAATGTACCTTTCAAAAAGTCATTATCTTCCCACCCCACAACAGTTTGGTCAAATATATCAGGTATCTCTACTTTGAACAATTTCATATAGTTTTTTGAAAGGCGATCAACATTCTTATAATATTCATACAGTTCAAGGTCATTATAACCAAAATAGTTTATGGCATTTATTATTGACTTATATGCCCCAACATATGGGTATATAACATGTCGCATCATCAACATCTCTTTACGTTTCTTATTAAGGAATGTCCAATCAATTCCTTCTTCTTTAATATCATACTCCTTAAAAATATAAACATCATCTGATGATATCAATTTACCCATATTGTTCAATTCCGTCTTGTATCTTATGTCTTCATTTTCGGTTTGACCATATACGAAAAATCTCCCTATCTCTTTATCCCACACCCTTATACGCAACGACAAATAAGTAATTGAATTATCTGATGGATAGCCATTGACGATTGTTGATTCATCTTCGAAAAAATCTATTTCTTTGAAAAATTCAACCTCTATCTCTCTTGAATAAACTGCCTTTACTTTCACCAAATAACCATTATTAACTGATATGTATTGGTTTGAAGCATTTGAAACATCATTTAAGAAAATGGCTATATGTTGCCCAACTTCAAGACCCCTATTGACAAACATGGTATTTGATTGTGGATTTAACTTTATAAAACCCGAACGTTTTCCCGATACGGGATCAACCACGGTTGAAAATGATATTTCATTTGTAATATCTTGTGATACATCAATGGTAAAGTCAATATCTTCCTTCATATACAATTGTAATACTGAACGAAGTGCCCCCTCTTCTCTTGAACGATACCCGACAAAGGTTTCAATTGGTTGTGGTGTTGATGAAATATCATCATTATCATCTACAAACCCCAATTCGTGGTCAATTCTCGGAAAAACGGTCTGTTGATAGATGGAATTTCCCACTTTGTCAATATCCCTATTAGGCTTATTGTTCAAATGAACCGTTGGCAAAGGCTTTTGACCAATATAGGCGAGTGGTCCATCAGTAGTCAGTTGTTCCCCCGAAAAATCATAAAGGAAAAATTCCGGAACATTATCCGAATACCATTTCCAATAAACACTTGCTGTTATACCGCCATTGAAATTGTATCGTGGTCTTCTCAAATAATCCCTCGTATTCAACCAGAGACCATCTGGTTGTGTATAATTAGGATGAAGAGCACCATATTGACTTTGTGTAACAGTCAATGGATTCGACACAACCACATTGGAAACCACAAAAGAAACTTGTGGAACAACTTCAATTATCTGTGATAATGTAGGTTGCAAAAACCAAACAGAATTCCTATCCGGGTTGAAAACATTTCGTGTAGTATTATCACCAACAGGTAATGTGAATAATTCCCTCACAACACCTGTAACAGAATTCATAACAGATATATTTGCATTACCCGGATCCTGATTGGAAATATAAACATCCCCATCATAATAATTCAATACTTGGTATCCATATGCAGGCGGTACTGTATTATTATAAAATTGATTGCCATTGCTTGCATTTCTTTTATAAAACTTAGGTGCATCCGATGATGCATATATAGAATCATCCACCCCTGAAAATTCAAGATAATTATTCGTTCCTGATGCAATACCAGTTGATATAACAACATTATTATCAATATAATATAAATCCGAAGAGTCATAGAAATAAACTGCCTCTCTTACCGGGTCATAGATAACCTCATCATCTGTTACCGATGGAACAGAATACGTATTCACAACGGTTCGTGTCGAACCATCTATCCTTCTAACATCAGTTGGTGGGGAAACAACATACATATCCCCTTCAAATTCATTGAAAACAATATCATATCCCTGACCCGATATGGTCTGCACCAATGAACCGGAATTGTATATTAGAACTGATGTATCTGTCGTAACATAAACATCCCCATTATCACGATTGAAATCAAGTGAGAATGCAGTTGATGGTAATGTTACCGAACCAATAAGATTCTGTGTGTAAATATCAATCCAATAAAGATCCCTTTCTTCTAAGGCATATACATAAGAATCATATGTATTATAAATCATCTTCAATGGTGAGTAAGTACCTGATAAAGTAACTTGTGATTCTAAATTACTCGTTATTGAATCATATACCAATACATCATTACCAAGTACAAAAATTGAACTCGATGGTTGCACATAAAGAATATCCACAATAGATTGTGTTGCTGTTGCATATGTGTTCAATGAATATGTTGCCGTGTTTTGGAATGTGATATTATATGCACTCGAAAATTGCTGATTGTTGAATTGACCACCTGACTGGGTCACGGAAATACACCCTGATTGCTGAAACCCATTAGAGAACCCAACAATTGCAAATGGAGAATTACCATAACACGCCTGAGTCAATCCCCAAAATGGACCCTCATAACTTAAATTCATTATATATGGATCAAGGAATATTATACTATAATCAACATTCTGCAATGTATAAACAGTATTATTTACCCCCATGACCATACCCGTAGAAAATCCAGAATCCTCAAAATGAAGACATGAAAATGTTCCGGACTGTGTTCCGGATTGTGTCCCAAGTATTACCGAATTTGATGTGAGAAGTGAACCATGGTTCCCTTTGAATTTCTCAGTTATCACATAATTACTATCACCTGGCAAAACACTTGCACCCGGCTTCACACTTATATCACACCTTTGGGATGGGTCTTTAACATTAAATTTCAATGTTGAGCCAAGATTATCAACATATACACCAAAATCATCCAAAATAAATTGGTGTTGGTCTATCCAATCCTCCAATGTTTCTACCATCGAAGATACCCCACCCGTTGGAAGGCTGTGTGTTACTGGATATGATCGATCATTCACAACAATATCCACATATGGTCCATAACTGAAAGTAACACCCTCAATAGATGGTTCGTGAAAAGTTACCTCTGTGTGTTCTATATAAAAATCTGCAGTTGAACCAACACTTACATTGAAATCCATTGGAACATTCGGATATTGAGTTTCTAATTTTATAGAATTCTTATAGGGTGAAATCATACCTATTGTCTGTAATGTTGGTGCAATACCCAAACTCACCAACTCAGATAGGTTGTTATTATACCACTCAATAAGTGTGGCGTGTATTGTTCGTTCCATATCAATCTGACCAGATGAATACACAAATTTTATATCTGCTTGATAAATTTCACCATTTATATTTATGACAAACCCAAATTCGTCAAGGTCAGTGAAGACAATATTATAAAGGAAATTCTCAGATATATCATAATTATACTCACTTGTAAGTTGTTCTTCAACTTCAATAAGTCTTTCTATTTTCTGATTCGTTGTACCAATATTCACCTGTGGGGTGGTATCTGTTAAAAAATTAACAATAGTGTATTGCGATGGATGCACAAGGTCGGCCTTTAACTCAGAACCTTCATAATAAAGGTCTATATCAAGCTCAGAAAAGACATCTGAGTACTTATCAGCAGCAGATGCAAGTGTTACCCCCTCAGAGAAGGTGAAACTCTGTGTGAATGCGAATCTATCAACAGTAAGATAAACTTTACCATTTACCCCAATTGTCTCATTCACGGGTGTCTGTTCAACGGGTATATAAGTTGCCGTACTTGACCAATAATCCGTATCATCCGGATTTACAGTAGTTACCGGTGGAGTAACAGTAAGGTCTTCACTTATGGAGTTAGCAACCCACGTATATGATTGAACACATTGATATATTTTATTCTTCCATATTACTTGCTGACCAACTTGGTATGTTGTTTGGTTAGCATTCCCAACAAATGAAGAAATTGGGGAAACTCTATAAAATTGTTGGTTAGATATCGACTCCGGTATCTTAAATTCAACACCCGGCTTCAATATTTGAGGAACACCCGAAACAAAATCAATAACACCAACAAAACCAAGTGAGTTGGTTGTTGTTGCATCATAAAATTGCATTGCTCCCTCATAAACCAAAGGAACATCTGTTCTTGTAAGAACTTCTATGAAAAGTCCCGTGTTGGTTGGTAACTGTGTATTTGATACCGAATACTCATAATGACTCATATCAAGTAGGTTATCATTCTTTATAGTAACAATATCAACATCATCAAAATCATTAGTTTGTTTATAATCATCATTACTATCAGTATTAACAATATTTATCCTCCTACCAACATCGATCTTAGTGTAGAATTCATCCTCATTCCAAGTGGATAAAGTATTCTGTAATGATGGAGTTATGTAATTATAAATACCAAGGGCATCAACAGATGATATCTTCTCGTCATTGTATGACGAATTATTCTGATAAGGATACGTATTATCGAAGAACGAATTTGTTTCATCAGATAATATCATAATTGCACCCGGCTTTGTTCTTATAACGAAATACATTCTATTGGGGTCTGTGAATCCAAATATAGGATCATCGAACCGTATCAATGTACCAATAGGAAATTTCTTATGAAAATCAACACCATAAACCCACTTGGAATAATATGAATCCTCAAAATTAACAGGTTCAATAGATGTCACAACCTCAGACAAAACACCGGATTCATAGAAATGAAAGCCATATTCATTAAATAACTGCCATTTATCAAGTGTAAGATTCTCTCCACACTCATAATCAAAAGCATCTACATTTTCAAACATATAAATGCCCTGTGTTTTAAATGTGTCTGTTGAATTCTCATGAAAGAGGATATCCCCATCATATCTTTCAATATCTGTATTATACGTAATGTTTAAAGACTTTCCCTCCTTATCAAAGAACCTAAGATTATTCATTTAAATGATCAATTTGGTGTATATATAAAATTAGGTTATTCTCGGACAAATTCATATATTTACAAAATGAAAGTAATAATTGTATGGTATGAGAACTTTGTGTTCTTATATAAACATGGGAATAAATTAGGAACTGCTATAACAAATCAAATAGAATATTTGGAATATTTTGAAGGTACTAAAAAAGAATTCATGGTGAGATACCAAAAAGATTATCCAACTTCATCAAAACAAATTTTCTGCGATTCAAAACACCCACTTCGATTCCATATCAGACAGGCTATCGAAACATCATCCGAATTCAAAATAGTTGAAAGAAGTAGGAAATTGAAGAATATATTACGATAATTTATCAGAGGAGGATTTATAATTCTCCTCATACTTCTGAAGTATAATATCATACTGTTCTACCATAACTTCTCGAAATTTATCATTTGAATAAGTTTGGCGTTCAATATAGTTCTTGATATAATTTTCATAATCCAACTTCGTAGTTATCTCAACATCACCATCAGCAGCCTCTAGCAATATCTCTTCTTCATCTTCCTCATCCTCATCATCTACTATATCATCAAGATAATCAATTGAAGCAAATCCACCTTTTGACAGTAATATCTCTAAATTCCTACGAATCTTCCTATCGGTAACAAGTAGGTTATTTGAAATAACAAGGTCTATATAATCCTTAGAATTTATCTCATCATCCAACTTATCAATATCTTCCTTTTCCTTTATAACAATTTCACGGAATATAGGTGAATATTTATTTGGTACAAATTCAATCTCACCTGAATCTGGCCGAAGTATGGTTATTCCCTTCTGATCACCACGGTCATTCCTATCCATCTGATACGGAGAACCTATAAATGTAAAGTTTTTAGTTCGTTGACGGATATGTATATGACCACTGAAAACATGCTCATATCTCGAAAATGCAGAAACATCAATTTTATCATGGTTTCTATGTGCAACAGAATTAAGATGCATTCGACAACCATTCAGATCGGAATGACAAAACAAATAATCACCCGGGCTATTCTCTATTTCCTTTATCATATCCACTCTATGCTCAACCCAAGGCATAAGTACAAGTTTCTTTTCAGCAAAATCAATTGTAGTTGTTTCTGTATAAACATGAACATCATCTATATGATCGAAAAGCCTAACCGAATTAACATCATTCGTTCCCTTATTCCATAGATCATGGTTTCCAACTATCATATGAACTGGGAGTATCTTAGATATCTCTGTTATTATCTTCTCTGCTTTATAAGAAACAATAATAGGAATTGCAGTCCTATTATCATAGAGATCACCACAATGGATAAGAATATCTCCCTCTTCAACATTTTCTTTCAGAAATGGTATATAGGAGTTCATAAAATAATCCTCCATCATATCCAACCATTTATCCAAATTATTCAAGTAAACACCAAAGTGCCAATCCGTAGTAATAAAAACCTTCATATAATCTATTGATTTTAAAGGTTATATACATTATCACAGAATATGTTTAAGAAAAAAAAAACCCACCAATCGAATAAATGATTGGTGGGTTCAAAAATACACTCAATAGGATTATACATATCCCGCCACGAATGGTGGAGATATTGTAAAGTTATTATCAATAAATTCATCAATCCAGTAATCACAAACAAAACTAGCATCTGCTTGAAAAATTTCTTTTGATGACCAATCCATTGATGGAGAAGATACAGATTTCAACTGACAGTTTTGGAATGTTACTCTTCGTAGAACAAGACCCTTCTTATCATGTTGATTCACTATCATTGTACCAATAGTATCTGCTTTATAATGAAGAGTACCATTCTGTGAATTCCACGCAAGATCATACCAAGCCCTTAATGTATTCCATGTTTCCATAGAACCTTGGTTATTAACATTCACATTGAATTTAATACTCAAATCATCAATATGTGTCTGTTCCGGACCCGCATCCAAAAATGCACGTGTAGTGTATTTGAACCTTTGATCCTTTACACCAATTTGTTTATTGGTCAAGTTAAGGTCAATATCTGTTGCTTGTTGTAATAAAAGAACAGGGTCACGACCTTGTGCTTGTAATATTGTTGGTAAGATAAAAGTAATCTCGAATAAATTCATGAATACTGGCTCTTGTGGATCAGAACCCGGACCACCTGGTGACCCAGTCATTTGAAGTTGAGTGAAATGTGGTAATGGCATATGTTTTATGTTTCTTTTTGTTATATATTCCTTAGAATATTCTCTCTTGTATTATATATTCCAAACAAAAAGTCATTTTTTAACTTTCATCACAAAAAAGAAATATAAACATCAGTATATACCACACTAAAAAAGAGTTTTTATATTTTATATATAATAATAGACTCACATAAAAAGTGGTCTAAAAATAAAGTATCTGTTATGAGAAATATTAAAGAAAACAAATTAACTTCTGTTATGAAGTTCAATGAGTGGTCAAAAGAACCAAAGGCCGAGAAAGCCAATGGAGAAGTTACAAATGAATCTGCTAAATGTGATTGCACAGATTGTGATTGCAAAGGAGATTGTAAAAATTGTGACTGTGATTGTAGTTGCTGTAAATAAGACCAAACTAAACATAATCAATTAGAATATAACAATTTACTAAGGGTTATAGGTGATGGGAAATATCCAATATCATCTACTTTCCGTCTAACCGAATTGAATAAATTTGAATAGAACATATCATAATCCTTAAAAATAAAATCATTATTATCAACATCCTTTATTGATCGCCTACTCTCAATAAAGTCCTTAATATCAATAACATTGAACCTAGAACACGCACCACCAATGACTGCATGTTTGGTATAAGTGTTACCTCTCCTAAAAGGAACATCTTTAAAAACCCCCAATTCCTCATTAAGTGATAACAACTCATTGAATACTCGTTCTGTTATTTCTTGGTGCTCAATGAATATCCCACACAGGTTTTCAAGATGTTGTTCATCAAATCCAAATGGCAAATTCCATTTTTTGGATATACCACTGACACCAACTTTTTCTTCGAGATCCTGTGATGGGAATACTGTGGAAAAATAGATATCATACTCAGGTAATTCATTTGTTTCCAATTTTAATTTATCCAATTCAGAATTAACAGATATATAATCACCCTTCAGAAAGTCGGCTTCTATCGTAGATACTATCTCACGAAATTTATCAAATCCTTGAAAATTTTCATATAGTTTAATATACCTCATCACCATATATATTATATTTTAAACATAACAAGGGAGGGATTATATAAACATATATATGCTATAAAAATAACTTACTATTATGACTCAAAGTAACCATATGTCCGAAGAGGATTATCTCAAAAAATACATAAGCAATGATGGTGGCAATAATAACCAATCACTTGAAAATATTGAAAATTACGAGAAGGAAAACACAAATACGAGCAAATCAGGATCACGTACAGAAGACCTACAATACTTAACATTTGATATAAATCAATTACCATGTGGTAAATTTTACCCAATGGGTACAATCTTAACCGTAAGAGCAGCACAAGTAAGAGAGATTCAAGCATATTCAATGGTCGATGATAACAACTTTTATGATGTGGTTGAGAAGATGAATGATATGTTAGCATCATGTGTCAGATTAAAAAGACCAGATGGTTCCTTTGGAACATATTTAGAACTAAAAGACCAAGATAGATTATTCATAATTTTTCTAATAAGAGAACTCACTTTCCAAAAAGGGAACTCACTTGAAGTAAAAGAAAAGTGTTCTTGTGGAGAAGAAGTTAGTATGGAATTGAAAAGGGAAAATTTCAAATTCCACAAAATAGAACCATCACTGGAAAAGTTCTTTGATAGTTCATCACAATCGTTTGTATTTGAGTTGAAAAATGGTACTGTTTTCAACCTAACACCACCAACAATAGGCATACAAAAAGCATTCACTGAATACATAATTGAAGAAAATAACCAAAAAAGAAAACCAGACCTATCCTTTTTGAAAATAATACCATTTCTATTAGATGGACGTAGTTCTATAACAAACGAAGGCATCAAGAAAAAATTACAAAAGTATCAACAACTTTCACCAAATGAATTCCAATTCTTAAATTCGGCAGTAGATAAACTTACATTCGGGATAAAAAATCTTAGCAGAGAATGCACGTGTGGTCAGGAGGTCCACACGGAAATGTCATTTCCCAACGGAGCGTCAGGTATTTTCGTTATTCATGATGCCTTTGAAAAGTTTATTAAAGAATAAACTCCTTATACAAAAACATAATAATGTGAATGAAATGGCACTTGATTGTTGGCCATTTTGGATGTTGGAAGAAAATATCTCTATAATAAATGAAATGGTTGAGGAAGAAGAAAAAGAACGAAAAAACCAAGAGGATGAACAACAACACTCAATGCCCAATTTCAACCCCGGTCAATATATGAACCAAATGAAAAATATGACAAGTGGTTTTAAGAAATAACCAACCTTTGAAAACCTTATTAAATAATAAGGATATATAATATATGATATTATCTGAAACCATTCAAGTAAAAACCAAGGGGAATAAGAAACTCAAACACTACAATTCACTTGGATACAATACAAGTAAAGAGTTTATAGAAGTTTATATAAAGGACTTGCCTCTATCAATATCCAATGAGGTATTAGTAAAATGTGATTATTGTGGCACTGAACACTATAAAAAGTATGTCGATTATAATAGAGTGGCAAGTGATACTAAATACGCATGTTCCCGTAAATGTGGAACGATCAAAGCAAAAGAAACAATTGAGAATTCCCCAAAAAAAGACCATCCCCTAAAAGGTAAAAAAATAGATCCGGATAAATTAAATGAGATAATCCAAAAAAGGATAAACACCAACATTGAAAAATATGGTGTTGAACATGTTCTACAAAAAGAAGAAATAAAAGAAAAATTCAAAAAAACCAACATAAAGAAATATGGGACTGACAACTATGCAAAAACAGACGAATTCATAGAAAGGCAACGAAAAAATACAATCGACAAATATGGTGTTACACATATATCAAAATTAGAAGAAACAAAAGAGAAAATAAGAAGAACAAATATAAAGAAATATGGTGTTCCTTCCACATTGAATATTGAACGGGCAAATGAAAACAGACTTGAAGTTTTCAAATCTGAAGAACACAGAAAGGATTATGAAATATCTAATCACAAAGATTATATAAAATACATAGGAAACAGCACATCACTGTTCATGTGTGAAAAAGGACACGAATTTCGAATAAAATATGATAATTATAAAAGTAGATTATCGAATAATATACCTTTATGTACCACATGTTACCCCATAAACAGTTTAACATCCATAAAAGAAGAAGAACTATACAACCACATATCATCACTATACAACAAAGAAGTCATAAAATCCCACCGGGATATAACGGAATTGGATATATACATCCCAAGCCTCAATATTGGGTTTGAATTCAATGGGTTATATTGGCATTCAAATAAATTCAAAGACAAGAATTACCATCTGAATAAGACAAATTACTTTAAGAAAAAGAACATAAGAGTTATACACATATGGGAAGATGAATGGGATAATAAGAAAGAAATAATATTATCACAAACAAAAAACCTACTCAACAAAAGCAATCGAATAGGTGCAAGAAAATGCAAAGTTATTGAAATAAATGACACATCCATAAGTAAAGGATTCTTAAATGAAAACCACATACAAGGGAATGATAGATCCAATATTAAAATAGGACTATATTACGAAGGAAACTTAGTATCTATTATGACATTTGATAAAAGTGAAGGCAGGAAAAAAATGCCAAATGGTGAATGGAATCTGTCAAGATTCTGTAACCTTAAAAACACAACAATAATGGGTGGATTCAGTAAATTACTTAAATATTTCATAAAAACATATAGTCCCAATAGAATAATAAGTTATGCAGACCGTTCGTGGTCAGAAGGAAATGTTTATACCAAAAACGGATTCACTAAAATATCAGAAACAAGACCCGATTATAAGTATTTAGTGAACAACCAAAGAATACACAAATCAAGGTATAGAAAATCATACACAGGTATCTCCGAATCAGATCTTGACATATTAAAAATATATGACTGTGGGAAGTTGAAATTTGAAATGGTATTATAACCACCCAAAAGATACTATGATTATCTAATATATATAGTATGAAATACCTTAAAAACTTTAAATCACTCAACGAAGAAAAAGATTGTGGGTGTGGATGTAATGGAGATTGTAACGGAAATTATAAATTAAACGAATCTGTGAATATTTCCGAATCTTTGGGATACCATATAGAAAATGACATACCACTCACAGAAAACATATTCAGATATGGCTCAGAACAATTCTTCAACACTATAAATGAGGCAAGAGAATTGTATTTATCCGGTGATCTAAAACTATCGGAGGAAAATGAGGAATTGGTTAAAACAGAAATTGGACAAAAGGCCATATTCGAAGGGAATGAAGTTTGGCTTGATATCCCAATGGAGGACGAAACCCCTATAAATGAATCCAAGGATAAGTATAAAGGCAAAAAGTCTTCAAAACCAATGAGAGATACATCAGGGGGCAAAGCATATAAAGTATATGTACCCGGTTGTTCCAAGAAAACACCATCAAACCCAAGAGGTATAAAACTAGTTAGATTTGGATCTGGTGGTCTAAAGGCAAAGTTAAGTGACTCCGATGCCAAAAAACGATACGATTCAAGACATGGCTGTTCCAAAGGGAAACACAACGATAAATGTAAAGCCGGTTATTGGTCTTGTAGATTACCAAGATATGCAAAGGCACTTGGTCTAAGTGGTGGTGGAAAATGGTGGTAATATAATATGAAATGTGAAAATTGTAATTGGGAATGGGATATTGAGAAAGATGATGAAAATCCATATCTATGCCATCAGTGTGGGTATGATACAAAATTGGGGGATTTTGATATGGAATCTTTCCACAAATGGTTGAGAGAAAATAGACCATATGACGAAGAATTGAAAGAGGGCTACCAGATAAGAACCTTCTACGAAAGTGTTGATAATGACGAATTGGTATGGCACAGAGATAAAGAAGATAGAATAATAGAACCCATTGGAGAAACAGATTGGTTATTCCAACACGACAACGAAATCCCGATTAAAATAGAAGGAAGAATATACATACCGAAGAATAAGTACCACCGAATAATCAAAGGATCTGGTGAACTTAAAATAAAACTGAGAAAATTATAAACAAACCTACGGAATATGTTAAAAAAAAAAGGAGTCTTTAAGACTCCTTTTTTAATTATAAAGAATAATATCAAGACTGAATAAATCCACCTGACTGGATTGCACCATTTCTGAGCACATTCACATTATTCACAATTATACCCATTCCCTGAATAGGCTCGACATATGTATCGAGAACACCTATCTGATTAGCAATTATATCACTTGTGTTATTCTCACCATCACACTTATTGAAGTATGCGAAAAGACCATCTCTCGATTTATAACTTTCACAAATAGAATCGGCTCTCAATTTTATCTCTGCTCTGATTTCAGGTGTGTTAAACTTCCACTGGTAATCAAGTAGCATATTTGTCAATTCTCTTTCCAATTCAATAAGCACTTCTCTAACATGTAAGAATGATAAAGATGATTCGTACAATGTTTGTGCAGTGTTCTCTGTTTCGATAACGTGTCCTCTGTTTCGTTTGAAAACAATCGGGTTCATCATCGCACCATTTAAATTGGTTATGTCATCTGGTCCAAAGTCTTGCTCTACACCAGCAATATTAGTAATTCTACCATTAGTTATACCTGCTGCAATTGTCCAAGGAACAATATTAGTTACCGTGGATGTATGCTTTCTCATATAAGTAAGACCAACATATGCTGCCGGTGGAATACTTGCAGGACGACCACCATCATTCACAGTAAGGTATGGTCCGAAATAACCAACCGATGAAACACCAACCCCATCACCAAATGAGTAAAGGAATGCTGGAGAACTATTTGGATCACCACCACTTGCAATAAACTCTGTGCTTAGAACACCATCACTATCCAAGAAGGAAGGCGAAGATGAATTTTTGAAAGATTTCATCGATGGCATATTCAATATACCCAACACATCCAATCTTTCACCACATATATCAACAAGTTGTTGCTTTGATCTCTCCGCAAGTCCAAGACCAAATCCATCAATCAAGTATCTGAAATCAAATGCTTCCTTATTTGTAATTGCTTTGAACAATGGTGTTCCTTTCGCAACCAAATTCAGAATATCTTCTTGTTTTGACTCAGTACCATCAGGCATAGACTCTTGTCTTATTCTAAAACCTTTAAGACTAATTGCTTTGTATGTTGAAACATAATCATCAACAGTTGTATATCTGAATGTCTGCTTATCACCATCGCCAAAATCTCTTATCTTGATTTCATCATCACAAGTTATAACAACAAATGTGCTATCTTGTGCCCAAAGTCTCTTAGATAAAATACGTGTAAGTTTTCTAGGCATTTCATCAGACTCCAAAGATACTGTCGCATAGTTTGCCTCAAGATAATCACCAACTTTAATTTCAGTATATCTACTAGCACGTGCAAGGATTTTATTAGCAACCGGAACCCAACCAGATGGCTCATCTACTTCAACAGATTGCTTGAAGTTAGAATCAAACGAATTGACATAGAAGTTATTATTCGCCAACAATGCATTGGCATCACCATCACCACCATTAAGTGTTCCAAATCTAGCAAGTGATTGAAGAGAAACATCTTCAAATGTTACCTTCATATTCAATTCATTATCAATGTACATATCAAGGTACAATGGAGCATCCTCATAATCCCCACTATAAGCATATAAATTATCAACATCCAACAATTCTTCTACGACATTCTCATTTACCTCATATGCAAAATAACTATAAGTTGCAGATGATGAAGCAAACACACCACCACTCAAATTTGAAAGTTCCAATGCTCTTGCTTGTGCAGAAGCAGGTGTTGAATATGCTTGTACCGGGTTGTCTGGACTAAGACCTTCATCAGATTTAACAGTGAAAGAACCTTCATTCTCAACACCCGTAACAAGGAATTGGTAACCAGCACCCGAAACACTCACATCAGCCGCAGCCAAGAATGCTTGGTTTCTATCAATATTATCATCACCGGCACCACCAAGTCCAGATAACTGAACTCCGTATGGATCTTCTTCCAATAAATTAACACCGAATACTAAATAATCATAACCTGCAAGTGAAGCAGTTACAGACTCACCGGGAACAAACTCTGCCTTTAAAGAAGAGAAGTTTGTCTTTTGGTAAATAACATCGGTTGAATTAATAAGTCCTTGGTCATATTTCTGATATAAATCAGAATACCTACCAATAACCCCTTGTGTAAGACCTGCCGGTGCAGACGTTGTTTCCGCACCTTCAGTACCTAGAATCATCTCGTCATCCACTTTATAAAATACAAGTGGCAATTCATTACCAGCAATCGAAATTGCATCAGTAACATCTGCAAAATAATTATCAACATAATCATCCTCAACATATGTATTAGATGATGGGTTTGTAACAGTATAATCAAAATTCAAAACAAATGAACGATCCACTGTATTAGTGTTCTTAACATCAGTAACATCGACAAAAGAAAGTGATGATTTCTGTGGGTCACCTGAACCACCAAGTGGGTCAAGTAATAAAGACCCTCTATCAGAACTAGAAGTATCAATATAACCAAGCATGTTATTAAATGTCTTAATTCTTCTATACTGTTCATAATCTCTTGGTGTAATACTCTGGTTCGTATCTTCAAATACAACCCTGAATGAATCCGTAGTTATACCATCATAATAATAATCATTACCAACACCATAAACCAATGGATTGAATGTAGTATCACCCGCACCCGTAACCGAATGGCGAAGTGAAACATCAACCAAGTTGAATGAACCACTTGAAAAAGTACCACCGGTATTAACAGAAAATGTTGCATAACCTAACACAATATCAGAAGCAGATGGTAATGGATTCGTATCTGGTGTAGTAGTCTGATATGCTTTGACAACACCCGTTGAATCAAGAGCCATTGCAACATGATAAGTTTCATTAGTTGTAGATACTGGGTAGTAATCAGAAGTAACCTCCAAATTAAACGAAGAAGTTGCAATCTGTACCCAAGAACCACCTATAACACAATACCCATTGTCAGATGTAGCATCAACAGTATAATCCATTGATATCGCAGTAGCAGATGTCACAGATGCTGTACCATTAAGGTCATTTACATAACCTTCAGAGAACCACCATGTTCTATTAGATGGGTTATGTACTTGTCCGGAAATAATACCACCAACTCTTTCACCAGCACCATAAAAAGAACCTCTACTTGCATGTTCGCCACCAAAACTTGGAACAGAACTTGTTCCAAACAATGCCATAACATTACCAGGTCTATCCAATACTTTCTGTGTCAATGACACACTCTCAGTAATTGTTTCTTGGTATGAAAGGTAATTGATATCAACATGACCATCATCTGAACCATCATTTGTGTCCAAATTCGTATAGTTTGTTGACCCAGATGTTGGTGGATTAGGATTCAATGAATCTCTAACCAAATTATTACCAATAAGATCAACTAGACCCTTAGGATAATCCGTTTCAAATAAATCAATGTTAAATGCACAGAATACACCATGTTCATCAGTACCTTGGTTTATAACAGTTTCTATAAATATATTTCGGCCATTTTGATCTCTGAAATAAGGTATCATAGAAAGACCCTCTGCATATGCAAGAGTTGTTACATTCCTATCATTTGCAAAATTTCTCAACTCATCTTTTCTAAGACCAGATGCCGAGAAATATTGTGAAAATCTAGCATCAACAGATAAATTCAAATAATTTGAATAATCTCCCGCAATGACCACAACATCCACAAGGTAATCGGAAACCAAATCCTTAGAATTTACATAAGGTGGGATATCTTCTTGTGATCCATACCATTCAATCATCGGAACATCAAAACCACTTCTTTGTGATTTAACGACAAATATTGTTACATATTTATCAGATAAGTTCGTAAAGTTAAGCAATCTATTTTCGTATCCTGAATTATCATCTGCCAATGCCAAGAAAGAATCAGTATCCCTCTTCCAAAAACCGGTTGTATCAAAGAATCTTCTATATGGACCCTCTCTTTCAACATCATTTTGGTATGTAGTAGCACACGACAAAGACTGGTATTCTATTTTATCAAGAACATCATCAGTAATCAACAAGTTTATTGCATAAACTGGCGATGCTTCCAACATTTTAGAAATTGTTCTATGAAAGAAAGAACCCTTTCTTTCAAGTTGTCTATCAATAGGACCGAAGACCGATTCAAGAGAATTGATATTATCGATAAGGATAGGTGTATTAACCGGTCCCTTTCGTGAAACACCGATCACAGTATTAACAATACCATCAACTGTTGGGCTTGTTATAACTGACTGATCACTTTCTTCTGTAAAAATCCCTGGTCTTCCGTATTTTCCGATTTGGATTGCCATATTATTTAAATTATTTTTTATCTATTAGGTTATATATAAAATAAAAAAAATCAACTTTTTCTATTTCGGATATAATGATATCAGTCCTTTGTGGGGGACTCCGTAAGTTTTTTCATTACATTTATACCACTTGTCGATTCAAAATCAACCCCGCCCAAAACTCTAAGCTTTTTGAATAATTTACCATGAAGATCAACCAAAACTTCAACATCATCTAATGATAATTTATCATTCTCTTTTGTTGTCTTACCATTGACATTCACATATCTCATTTTAGAACCACCATCAAAGAATATACTCAGGTATAATTGAGACCGGCTATATTCTTCTTTAATTTCAATATTTGTCATATCAAACCCAAACCTAGATAGGTAATAGAAATATATAACATCTTTTTTCTGTTTTGCCAATACAAAATATACCCATTCCCCCTTACTTTTAATTCGGAATGCAATACCATTAGGTAACTTTGTGGACTCATTCTTCAACTTCTCAAACCAATCAAATAAACTTAAACCACTTAATTCACCAACATTACGTTGATCAACATATTTTACCTTTGTTTTAACAATTTTATTAGAAACTTCCTGAACAACATCATTATCTGATTTACCCTTATGTGTCATTGCAGTATCAGATAGATCAACAGTAAGTCCAAAATATTCCTTTAAGAAAGTAGGCAATGCACCACTCCCCGTATACATTTTAGAATCGGCCAATAACTTGGTGATGAAGTTCAACAATATCTTTCCAGATTTTTTTCCGGATTTCACAGTTGAACCATCTGATTCAAAATGAAATTCACACTCATCAGAAAAAATAGTTGTCTTATACCTATTATCTGCTAATATATCCATAACTGCATTCTCCCATTGATCATACAATTTAACATTTCTCCATGGACCGGGACCGGGTTGCTCAGGAGAACCACCACTATTAGACCCAAGATTTTCATATTCTCGGAAAACCCTATTGGAAACCTTACCACCAGTTCTACCAGAAGGAATAACCGATGTTGTGTGTAGCCTATATGCCCTTTTAAACAATCTGACGATTTCAATTATATGGTCCGGATTTCTCATCACCAATTTTGGACTCCTCTCATATTTCTTAAATTCTGTAACCTTTTCCTTTGTTATAGTAAATTCTGCAATTACATCTTGAGTGAAGATCTCTTCAAATTTACTTTTCATTTCCTCTGTTGTCACTTCAACACCTACCTTCTTCTCATAAAACTTCACATAACCAGAAAGGTGTGACATCCTTGTTTCTTTCTGAACCTGAACTTCCTTACCATTATCCGAACCATCACCGATTAATTTGGTCTTATCCGAATTTCCATTTTGTGCATCTTTTTGCTTAGATGTAAGTTCATTTAGAACTTTTTCATATTCTTTAATGGTCTTATGCTTCTTTACAAGAATTTCCATCTTCTCCCATAAACCTTTCATTGCTTCCTCATCATTATCTTGATATGCTTTGGTAACTTTTTGTAAAATCTCCTTTGCTTTATCATCACCGATGGTTGATATTATAGAAGCATCATTATTTCTGTAATCACTATGGATATATTTAGCAATTTGTCGATACATTTTCTTAAATTCCTTAGTATCCTTTACCTTCTTTTTAGCAACTGGTATTTTCTTAGCCTCTTCTGCATCTTTTTGCATTTCTTGTTTAACCTTTTGAATTGCTTGTTTATACCTCTCAATATACTTAGGTATTAATTCCAATGTCAAATTCCTTGGCAATTCCAATGGGTCACCAGTTTCCTCACCAAGTTCTTTGACCTTACTCTTATCTATATCAGGTGCATCACCTTGACCCAATGCCTTACTTGCATCAAAATCACTTTCTTCACCACCTTCTTCCTTAACACCGTCCAACAGAAAAGTCTTATATTCTCCTAATTTTTCATAAACAACATCAACACCCTCCTGATCCTTTACTTGATCAAGTGCCTCTTCTGCCTCAACTACCAATTGGATTATCTTCTTATATGATGAACCACTAACGATTTTCTCTGATAACATATGTAGGCGAGCTGCAACGTGTATGGTTATCTTTTCCTTTGCAGGTAGATCTGACAATTGAACATCATCATTCATAACTTCAAATTTATTCTTCAATAATTTGATGATATTCTTCATTCTCATCATGTTATAGCCTATCTCACCCTTTCTAAGTATAGAATTGAACAACCTACCCACTAATGAATCACCCCAATTTACATCATTCTCAATCATCTCATTGACTGAATAATGTTTCTTATATTGTGAAAGGTATTGTTCTCTTGTATAAACTCTCCGCATATGAAAGGGTCATTTTTAGATATATATTAAAAGATTTTGTTGTAATTTGTAAAAAAATATTGTATCTTTGGACAAACAAACAAAATAATGAGCAATTTTAATATCATATCATTCGACATCTCGAAACTATCGCCATCAAATCTGATGCAGGCACTTCTTGATGCAGGGATAAAATCCCTTACACCGGAAACAACAGAAACAATCTTACAGTTATTCAAAGAAGACCGGACACGGATTTTTTTAGATGGAACAACACACCAAGTTGTAGGATACATCGATAATGACACAGAAGAACCCGTATTCACAGAAAATTTCACAGAAAATCTTAAATGGATGCCAAGTATTGAACCAAAACCAGAAATTATTCTTGATATGGATACCATTCTCGAAAAAATCAATAAATTTGGAATGGATAGCCTATATTCAGAAGAATTAGCATACCTTAAAGAAGAGTCAAACAAAGTTTAATGACTGATTATAAATGAACAATTAAAGATATTTTAAATGACAAGCAACGAAACAAAACAAAAAGCAGATTTAATTTGGAACAAACTCTTCTCAAAAGATAGAGGAAATCGAACTAAGGAAGATGAATTAAACTTAATTGAAAGTGTTGTAATACAGATAGCACAAGAACAAAGAAAAGTGGGCAGAAACCAAATTCTCAATCATATCCAAGAAGAGGTTAAGAATCTGCGTGACTAATAATATAACGAATTCGAATTTTTAAATGAGCAGAAGGGAATTTATGAAATGGCAATTCGGTCTATTCTTATATGGAATCATATGCGTATTCCTCCTTGCCATGTATTCTGCTGAACCAATTTGGTGGGTAATCCCATGCATCATTTACACAATTTTGGATGGTTGGGCAAAAGAGAAATTCAAAAACAGAGAGTAACCCACCTACAAGTATATACAAAACTTGACCACATTTCGGTCAGGTTTTATTTTTTCACAAAAAATCCACACTTCCAAAATACCAGATTCACATCGAATATATAATTATACAAATCATCATATAAGAATATGAGATACAAACAATTGAAATACGGTGACAAAACAATCACCAATTCGAAACAGATAAACAGTATAATAATGGACGAAGGCCTTCAATGGCTTATTGACTGTGAATTAGAAAATGCTGATATCGAAATCAAGAACAAGACATTAATTTGGAATTCCGGTGATTTCATTACCGGTAAATGGAAATATGGAATTTTCAAAGACGGTACTTTCCATGGAACTTTTGAAAATGGGATATTTGAAAAGGGGAACATGTTAGGTAATTTTATCAGTGGAATTAAACACTGACCAAAAACAAATCAAACATAGATGAACAAGAAGAAGGTTACTACAATTAAACCGTTCAACCTTGTCGATACAGAAATGGTTAAAATATCCAAGTACCATGGAGAAGATTACTTTTTCGAAATCGGTAAAAACATAACCAATGACATAACAGAAGCAGTGGCTCTAATGCTAAGAATTGGTGTAGATGAAAATAATCCTATATGGAATACCGAAATAAATGATGTAAATACTTATGAGATAAATCCTAGCAAATCTCTATATTGGCTATCAGGAGGCGATGATGAATGGCTATCCGGAATGAATTACAAATACCATTGGCATGAATGTGTAAATGAATTCTCAGAAGAATTTGGGTCGAAAATAATCGATATCATTAATGAATCCAAAAATCTCCGTGATGTCAGAAACAAAATAATAAGGAGGTTTAACCTACCAACATTGTTTGAATTTGCACTGGAAAGGGGATTTGTGTAAATCAAACACCGAATATTCAAAAAGTCCGGCTTTTAAGTCGGACTTTTTTATATATAATAGTATGAATGCACATTTCATAGACATAGACCTCGTTATGGAAGATAAATCAATGGCTTGGATCATATCAAAAGATAAACCAACCGAACCACTATTGAAGGTATCCAAATATAAATTCAATCTATTCTTGTCTGAAATATACAAAAAGTTTGGGAATAAGATATCATTCAATGGTAAAACTTTTTACTTAGACGACAAAACAATGGAAAATCTGAAACGTCTTTGTAAAAAGAAAAAATGCAACATAACCAACCTTGGTATATCAATGCAAGAATTCACAAACACTGACATAATAGACGAAATAGATGTGGATATAAACCTTGAAATTTTCAAACGACTTATAAATAAACCAGATCACATATACATAATATGTTCCAAGAAAAAAAAGTCTACATACACCAAACACATATCCAAATTAGAAGAGGAGTTGGAGGAGATGGGTCTTAAAATTGAAAATTATTATTTCCTAACTGAAACTTTCTACAACAGAGACAGAGATAAAACTGCATTCCTTAAAATAAAGTTGATCCTTCAACACTTGATAGGACTTAAAATTGAAGAAGATCAATTTATAAGGGAGGATATACTCAAATATGAACACATATCATTATATGATGACTCATATAAAACCATACAGCTTGCAGATGATATAAATAAAGTATTCGAAAAATTCCTAGAAAAGACGGAAAAAGGAGTCAAACTCAAAGTAAAATCACTTATGAAGGATTATGACAACGTACTCATAATGAACAAATACACCCATAACAAGGCAAGGAAGATTGAGAAAAAGATAATTCCCCTAATGTATTCAAATATTGTAAAGGCATTTGAGAACTACCGATATGACCAATGAAAACTTTCACGAAGTTCTGAGTCTTACTCAGAGCCGATACCTCTTAATTCTATGGGACTCAAAATGGATTTCATAGTCACCATGTTCAATGAAAAAATGTGGTCTTACCATATTCATATAACCACCCAACTCAGTTTTCATATATGATAAATACTCAAAAAGTTTTTTGATATCATAGACCACACCACTTTCAAAAAATTCCAAAATACCATTTAATATTGGTGGGTTTTGGAATCTTATTTTTGAATGTTTGTTCTTTATTCGATATGATATAGATAAAGTTAAACAATTTCTCATAACAGTCTAATAATTAAAAATGAGTGGTTCTTTAAGAACCACTCATTCACACATATTACGTATAACGTTACTTTTCAGTCGGTCTTAATGGAACTGCAGTGGAACCAGCATCTCCCATATCACTTTCTGATACATCTACTGAACCTGTATCATTTTTTGGCTCAGAATTTCCACCGAATTTCTCCAACATCTTAAGTGTTTGATACATTCCCATACCCATCATTGGATCAGTTTCATCACCATCACTAGAATCATCAGAACCATTTTGGTAATTATAGAACTGTGGTGCTGCAAGTGCTTGTGCAGGCAATTCCTTCATAAATTCCATAAGTCTCAACTGGAATGACATATCTTTCCCAAATACATTCACAAGTTCTTCTTGACCTTTCGCAACACCTTTATTATATAGGTATTCAGCCTCACCATCCAATCTACGTGCTTCTTTATTCTCAGCAGCAGCTTGTTTCTTAATCTGTGCAGCTACAAGCGCACCTTGTTGTTCAGCTTCGGCTTTTGCTTTAGATGATGCAACTTTTGCATGGAATGCCTTCTGTTCTTCCTTATAGGTTTGCTTCAACTTATAAGCCAACTGTTTTCTCTTATCAGGAACAAGCAATTCAGGTGGAATCGAAACAGATGTTAATCGGAATTCTTTAACCTTAACTTTATTCTTCATAGCCTCATCTACAATAAATTTTTCAATAGAACTCTCAATATCACTACGTTTTGTTACGAATTCAGTAGCTTCTCTAAGTTCTCCTTGATTACGAACCTGTGACCTTACAAGTGGTGTTATTACCTTGTTTTCAAGATCAACCAAACTCCCAATGGATGATAGGATATATGGAGCATCTTCTGCATCGATCTGTACTAATAATCGACCATTTACATGAACTTCCCAACCATCTTTTGTCTTAGTACCCATTGCATCATCTGCAACACCCGATTCTTTACCATATTCAATTGGCTCACGTGTTTGGGTGATATCACCATTCTCACTCACTTCAAGGTCAATGGTTGCAGTTTTATAATTACCCGCATACTTCCATGTCTGAACACGTGTGTTGAATTTAGTGATAGTATATGCATTTGTGTTGATGTAATATTTTGATGGTGTAAGTACTTTCTTTCGAATACCTCTAAACCCTTCACCTACAACCGGGTTTGCTAACTCACCACCATCTGCTGCTCGTTGAATGTCATCTGGAACTTTACCGACTTTTGATAAAACCACACCAACATAACCAGGGGGGATTGTAGTGGCTCTTTCTAATTTCGTTCTAAATAAATAAGTATTGATCTTATACTCACCAGGTTCAAGTACATTTAATTGTGGTCCTTTACGCCCACCATTCTCCAAAAAGTACTTCGCATCCAACATATTTGTTTCAATACTATCACGATATTGTTCTTGATCAGGTGATACCCAATCAGGTGCAATAAATTCCTCACCTACCAATGGCTGACCATCAAGTGCAGTAAGAGTTCCCACCATACCATCTGGAACAACAAATGTAGAATCATAGGTAACGGTGTTGTTTACATTAACCCACCAATGCCATGCCATACCCTCCGAAAGAATTTTCGCCTGACGACCATTTTCGCCATTTTTTGAAATGACACCATCCGTGTTTGATACACCACCCCATTTCTTATAAATAAGACCAATATTCTCCTTTGGGACACTGATCAAGGAAGTGGCCACGAAACCACCCAAAAAGAAAATGGCTGATACTACCCACAAATGCCACCTTTTGACGGGAAACCTTGGTTGTTGAAAAATGGGTATAAAAGATGCTCCAAGAGCAATAACCGATAAAATTAATAAAATTGCATACATGTTTAAATTGTTTTTAATAAATGAATAAATAATTGTTTAATTACGGCAAAGGTAGTCATTATCTTTAAACCACCAAAATTAATTTCAATATTCACTAAAAATTAAAATACAAACACGAAATAATTTGATTATTCTTCGCTTGGTCTATCCTTTTTCTTGGAAAGGGTTTGATTTATAAGGTCATTTAACTTAGTTGGGTCGATTATCTGACCATCATCATCATCACTACTACCATTATTTTGACCACCCATACTACTAACTACCTCAGTTAGATCTTGACGAAAATCCCTATATGACTTTTCGATTTCAGTTCTCTGTTTAGATGCAAACTTTGAATTTTCACGTATCTCCTTGATTGTTTGGTTAACAACCTCATGCATCCGTGCAGTATTATCACCATTATCAACTTGTCTCAACTGAACCAAAAAATTCTTTCGAGTCATCTTCTGTAAGAATAAAGATTCAGCATAAACCATTGCATCCTCATTCAATTTATTCTTTATATACTTATGGTCTTTCAGTTCGGGAAAATCAGATAAATAAAGATCAACAAGTGATTCCATCAACTCAATACCTTTCAATGATACAGTCTGTAAATCTGCATCATAATCATATATTGCAATATCACCCAATTCCGGTAGATCATCCAATGTTGCCAAATGTTGGCTCATATCAAAATCATCACTGTGTTCTTGTATAAGGTCAAATTCCTCTGAAAGTTTCTCTGCTTTGGTCTGTTTCTTATCTGCCATAGATACTTATTTTAGTTTCTGTATATATTCATATTTAAAAGTGGAAAAAATACAATTTTCACATTTCTATATATACACTATGGGAAGGCCAAAAGGACAAAATAAAGAAAAGGTTGGATTTTCAATCGATAAAAAGATAATGAAACAACTTGACGAGTTCTGTGAATTGAATTCAATCAACCGTTCGAAACTTGTCAATAATATAGTCAAGGACTATTTAGAAAATAATCTGATAGAAATATGTCAAGACAAATAGTATGGACAACGGCAATGGTCGAAGAGGCAGCCGAAAAGATAAATAATGGATTCTTATTATCAAGGGCAGAAAACCCATTCCACGAGGGAACAATAGGTCTTCGGAAGAATAAAGTAACCTTCAAAATGTCCCCAAATGAATTACAAGAGTATATTAAATGTAAAACAGATGTACATTACTTTGCTGAGAATTATTGTTGGGTGAAGGGTGAGAAAGGTGAACCAGTAAGACTTAGACTAAGAGATTACCAAGTAGATATATTAGATAAATTCTATAACAACAGATTCAATATATTAATGGCGAGTAGGCAAGTTGGTAAAACTATATGCTCATCTATAATGTTACTTCATTTTGTCTTATTCAACAACAATAAGAATGCACTTGTGACTGCAAACAAATTAGACACTGCAGTTGAAGTACTTGATAAAATGAGAGAAATATACCAAAGACTTCCATTCTTCTTACAAGCAGGGATTGTCAATTGGAGTATGAAGACCATTGTGTTCGAAAACAAATCAAGAATAAAGGGATTTGCCACAACAAAAACAGCATCCATTGGACAGGCTGCCGATTTCCTTTACTTGGATGAGTTTGCATACCTACCAGACAATATTGCCGAAAAGTTCTATAAATCCGTATTCCCAACAGTATCTTCTATGGAAAATTCCAAGATCATTATAACATCCACTCCAAATGGGTATAACCTTTTCCACAAATTATTAACAGATGCCGAGAAACCAGAAGGCGAGAAATCAAACTACTGTGCAAATAGAGTATATTGGTGGCAAGTACCAAAAAGACACGTTACATACATAAGACTCGATAATAAAAAATTAAAGAAGTTTGGTGTAACCAAAGAAGAAGTAAAAGAACTCCTCGAAACGAAATACCCAAATACAGAAACATCAATAAAGTGGAATGATGAAATACACAAATGGGTAATTCATAAATTAAATGATAAAGATTGTACCGAGGAAATGATTCTAAATGAGAAAATAGGGGATGTTAAATTCCCTATGTTGGGTGATATAACCACATGGAAAAAAGAAACCATTAAAGATATCGGTGGAGAAGAGGCATTCAACCAAGAATTTGACCTCAGATTTATCAATACATCTAGGTCATTATTGGATGAAACACTCATAAAGGAATTAAAAGACAACACCACCGAATACGAATACCAACACATAGACGAGATAAAAGATAAGATAAGATTCGATGTAACTGACCTCAAATGGAACTCAAACCCCGAAGTTTATGAACACGAAAAAAGAAAGGATTACAAAATAGTGTTATCAGTAGATATTGCAGAGGGGTTAGGACAAGACTCATCTGTTATAAACATATTCAAGGTAAAACCAAAACCAATTGATCTAATCAAAAAACACGGCAAAAAGTATAAAGGACTTCAAGACTTTTACCAATTAGAACAAATAGGGATATTCAAAAATAACCTTGTTTCTGTGAAGGAATTATCAGAACTCCTATACATAATTGGATTTGAACATTTTGAACCAGATAACGTCAAAATAGTTGTAGAACTTAACAATTATGGAAATGAGTTAGTTGCACACATGCCACATTTATTTGATGGGAATAATAACTATGGATCATCTGTTTTCTTCCGTTACAAACATCGTATAGATTCCCAAGATGAGAAAATTGGACTCAAGGTTGGGAATAATAAAAACTTATTGGTAAAATCATATCAGGAAAGAATGGACTCACGTAGTATCATAATAACCAACTCAGATAACATAGACGAAATGACCACATTCATAAAACACACAACCAATGCAGGGAATGTAGTTTATAAGGCAGATGGGTCTAAACACGATGACCAAGTTATGACTGTAGTAAATGTATCAAGTGTTTTCGAGAAAGTACAATTTCACCAAATGGTAGAAGACTACCACTACGAGATCACAGATAGTGAAGTGAAGAAAATAATAGATGAAATAATGAAAAATATACAATATGATGACCCTGTTGATTATGGTCAGTTATTAGATATAAGACGCAGAAAAATGGGGAAACATAATAAATCACAAGTCGCCAAAAAGAATTGGGGATTACAGCCATGAAAATTTAGCCAACTACACCTATTTAGACATACATCTATACAATTTCTGTACTAATTTATCAAAACTCATCCTAATATCAACTTCTATTTCCTCATTATCAGAAATATTAACCAATACTGTGTTTTCACCTTTCGTAATAAGATACGACTCACCGCCAATATACCAATTCGTGGACTCATCGAAAATCAGTTCGGTTTTTACATCACTACTGACCTCTAAAAATACCCTTTCCAATTTTTTCAATATCTCAAGGAACAATTCCTCTTTCTTCATGTTTTCTCGATCCCACTCACCTTTCCTAATAAGTTTCAAAAACTCTACCTTAGAAGGGATATTATACATTTTCATATAAGTCGAAAAATCGTGTTTATGAAATTTATGGAGATAATCCTCTCCCAATTGAGCAATCACATACCTAAGATGTAACAACTCAATACTTTCTTCAAATATTGGAATAGGAAGACCCAATATACTCGATGTATGAACTGACATTTTAATTAGGTTCAACAGTCACTGAAAGGTCAGCACCTTGTAGTTTCTCTTTCATGGTGTTCAATTTATCATAATCACCATACTTAACATCACACACACCCTTAAAATGTACAATATGGGCACATTGTGTTGCTTGTTCTGTCGTATGACCACACACCGTAACAAGACATTGTATTACATGATCGAATGTGTTCTTATCATCGTTATGAAGAAGTAATTTATATGGTTGCGAAAGCAACTCTTCTGCATCTGTTTTTTTCTCTGTTTTAGTTGACATATGTTATATTAATTAGTTTTTACAAATATACAAAATAATATTTAATTTACACAAATAATCACTCGTTTATAACAACGGGTGTCTTATCTGATTTGGTAACATCAATTACCTCAACCCTACATGGTTGTTCCGGTGCCCACTCTTCAATGAACTTAACCAAGTGAGCATGACGGTCATCATACATTACAAATGTATCAGGATTGTATTTCTCAATGAGATCACTATATAGAATAGATTTAAAATCATAAGTATCCATACCAGGATTCAAATAAGTATGTGTCCCAAAATCAATGTTGTGATGTCTTAAAATATCCATAACCTGTTTCCTAAGAGATAACCTACCGGGTCTTTCACCATTACGTGATTTATCTAACCGACCAGTCGCAAGAATAGGTAAAGTTGCCTCTTCTGAACACGCCTCAAGGTATTTTTTATAAACAAATGGATTAACAGGTATGTCAAATATATTTATATCCAAAGATTCCGGTTTTGACCACCACCCCGGATATGGCCAATCAAGACCAGTAGATTCCGACCAAAACTTTTTCCCCCAATCCTCCTTAGGACTATACACAAGTGTGTCGTCAAAATCAAATGATACTATTTTATCTACATACTCCATTCTATCTAATCTTTTTCTATGTAATTATATATAATGTATATATATTAAACATATATCGCAAAGATACTAAAAATATTAACATAATTATGTTTTCAACTATACTTAAAAAAATTGGACAGATGGATGCCAAAACAATTGTAATATTCATCCTATTAGCATTATTGGCTTTCTTCTATGTAAAAGGAATGTTTAACCCAAGTGATGACAATTCAGACAAAATTTCGGAACTCGAAAAAATAAACAAGCAATTGGAAAAGGATCGAGATAACTTAGAAGATGCATATGAAACAACTTATGAAATGTATCTGAATGATTCAAGTGAATTATCAGAATTGAAAAAAGAATTCGACCTTTTGGAAGCACTTCTTGCAGACAAAGAAAGAGAACTTAAAAAATCAAGAAAGGAATTATCCGAAGCAAGAAAAAGAGCCGAAGAAACTCGCAAGAAAATTAAAGAACTTGAAGAAACCCCAATAAAAAGGACAGGAAACGACCTAATAGAATCTATTCAAGAAAAAACAACAAAATAATCAAATGGAAAAAATATTATTACTTATAATCACAATACTATCTTTCGCCAATTTATCAAATGCACAAGATAATGATACCACCGATACACAAAACCACCTTGGTGAATTTTTCGAACAATATAGTGATAGCCTTTCAGATGAAGAATTATCCGGTCTATATGAAACAAAACCATGTGATACGGTCTATATCGACACAACTGAACAGATTGTGTTCAGTCCCAACGAATACTATATAATTGATGGAGATACAATCGGCATCATATTAACAGTTGAACAAGTACAAAAAATAGATTCCGACCTTGAGATGTTAAGATTGTTCAAATTATTGGATACACAGACACAAGATGTTGATGAATTCTACATCAGTGTTATAAATGACCAAAATGAGAAAATATCAATACTTGAAACAACACTTGGGAATGTCAGGAACCAAGGCACGGAACAAGAAGAAATGATCAATAGTCTTAAACGACAATTGAAAATACGACAAAACCAAATGGACTCATATGAAGACCAACTGATAAATGATGAATCGATAATAGAAGCACTTAAAGATGATGTCAAAACCCAAAAAAGACAAAAAATAGGTGCATATGCCGGTATGGGTGTCGGTGGAGCAGCATTTGTTGCAATATTAACAATTTTCCTACTGAGATAATATGAAAAAAAGGGATTTTCAATAATAATATATAATACATAAAATTATTTTGAAAAACATGGGCTATACTAGAAAATTTGAAAGTTTCAAAAAAAACAAAACTACCAAAGTTGATGAAAAAACACAACCAAAAGTAGAAAAAGAAATCAATGAGGCTGCATCCGAAGCAGGTAATATGTTCAAGGTTGTTGTATCCGTAGATGTTCCAACTTCTCTTGTTAATTCTTATACTAAAAAAGTTAAAGATACGTATGAAAAGGATCTTGCTAATACATATGGTAGGGAAACTATTGCAGAAGAACTTGCAAAGTATGTTCTTACAAATTATCTAAATGTTGATGCAGTACATGCAGGAGCATTAACAGGTGATCCAGACCCAGCACAGGCACAAGCCCAAGCGCAACCACAACAACAAGCACAAGTTCAACCACAAGGTCAGATGCAACCACAGGCACAAGGACAGCCACAAGCACAAGTACAAGAGCCACAAACACAAGTACAAGAGCCAGAAGCACAACCAATTGACCCAGAACTTCAGGCACAAGCACAATCACAAGTTCAACCATCACCAGAAGAATTTGAGGAAATACAAGCCCAAGATGATGAAGATGAAGAAATGGATGAAGAACTTCCTATCTAAATAGGACAAATACAACACTTATTAAAAATAAAAAGGGAGATTCTAATCTCCCTTTTTTTATATATAAATAGCAATGAAACATATAACTGAATTCCAAAATTATAAACAAGACATATTTATAGTAGATGTACAAAAGTCATTTAAGAAATATTTCACAGATACTTATTTGGAAAAATTAAAGGAACATTGCAAACAATTCACAAATGTATATCAAATATGGGATAATCATATAGACAAAGATTCAGACTCAGATTATCTATATGACCATAATCCCAAAATACCAAATCACCCAGATCTCTATAAATTCCCAAACCAAAAGAAATTAATAGAGAAAAGGTATAATTATAATGTAGATGCAGATTTTTACAAGAAAATTCTAACTGAAAAGAATTGGAACAAAATAAGTGAGATGGAAGAAAACAAAACAATCAAAAAAGGCGATATATTTCCAACAATCGAAGGAACTGTCATTGTGTATATAGGAAATAACCACAAGTGGTTTCACTCTCCTAAAAAATTATACAACATATTCAATGACCTCAAAGGCAAATCTATTGAAATTGTTGGCGGGGCTGATAACGAATGTTTGGATGATGTTTTCACCCTTGCAGAAAGCATGGGTGTGAAACCCACACGAAACCACCAATTCATTTATTCTGCAACACACTGCCCTCTATAAAAAAAGGGTGTATAGTTTCCTACACACCCTCTGAGATAAATGATAAACAGATATTAATCTGTCGATTCACTTTCCTCGCCTACTACAACTTCACCAGTTTCCGCATTATACAATGTCTTATCCTTTGGTGGAACTGCCTCCCCAACTTCGACAGGAGAGAATTCCATTGCCCATCTTGAAATATCATCCACAAAATTCTTTGCAGTTGTATCATAATAGTTAATAAGACCAGACAACTCACCAATTTTCAAAAGAATCTTTGAGAAGGTATATGTATCATTTGTAAGACCCTTAACTTTATGTTCAGAGATAAGATGATAAATATGCACAATATTAGTTGCCGTTAATGTAAAACATTTCAATTCTACATCATCTGTAAATTTTGTACCCTTCATACTACCAAGTAGATCAGTAAGTTCAATTGCAACAAATAACTGATTCACATCATACTCCATCTTCTTCAAAAGAAGGTCAGTCAAGAATCTGTATTGTGGTCTATTCAGATGAAAGTTGAAATTCGCATCTCTCAATTCATTCTGGTACTCTTTCAACATATTCTGTGCCGTTAAGTATAATTGATCTTTCTCTTCCTCTGTACATCCAGTACCCGGGTTATCTTTCATATAATTCTCAAGTTCCGAGATGTGATTATCCAAAGAAGTTTCAAAATTAGCATCAATCAATCTATAAAGTTCTTCGTTATAGAAAAAATCTACCTCTGGTTTTACTGTGTGTGTTTTAATATCTTGTTTATTCATAATATTCTTTTATTTTTATTTTTATACAAGGTCAACTTGTCCATCTTTTTGTTGCTGGTCATATAAATCACTAATCTGATTTGCCCTTGCGACACTCTCAATACCATAATTATTAATTATTCCCGCGAATGTTGTAAGATCAGGTTTAACCAACTTAATTTTACCCGATTTTGGATCTATCGTGATTTTATCCAATTCAGTTTCGATAAGGATATCAACACTCTCATCGTCATCGAATGCATCTAAAAGATTCTCATTAAAAGATACCATTAATTCTTTATCCAAAATAAAGGCATAGTGGTCAGGTAATTTAGTCAATTTAACCAACTCCTTTTGTTTTACATTTCCAATAAATTGGAATCGCATGGCCATCGGAAAAGCCTTTTTTTCGAAAACTCTCATAAAAGTTTCCTTTGTAGTTTCATCTAACTCTTGAAATTTATCCATTTTATCCATTGTAGTAATTGTTTTTTTAATTATATGAAAATCAACGAGTTAGTTTAAAAAAAAGTAAAAAAAGTTGATATAATAGAAATTACTGCAATTGTTGAAGCAATATAAATGTTCCTCAATAATTTTCTTGAATCCAACCTTTTATACGAAACAACAATCAAATATGAATATTTATCGACTTTCTTTATTGGTTCTTCTCTATCAAATCCATACAATTCAGCCAAACCTTTTGAATTCAAGTATTCAGACAATTGCTTAACAAATTCCTTTATATAATTCTCAGCAATAGTATCAATATCACCCGTTCTAATATTATAAGGTTCTTCAAAAAGGTCTTCCGGAATATTCAATACTGTATATAACCTACTCGCATTATCAATCCGCATACCAAATTTCTTTTTAATTTCCCCACGATTCTCTTTCAATGTTTTTGAATAAGAAAAGTAAAGATCCATATCTTTCAATAAGCCCATATTAATTATATCTATTTTATAGTAAATTGTTTATAGATTATATATCATCATCAAGTTGTCTCTGTCTTATACTCATTAGATAATTTTTCAAAGTACCCGATGAACCAACTACACTCGATATGTCAGCAAGCAATGCTGCTACCGTATCCAACTTATCACCCAACCCATTCATATCCACTTCCTTGGATGTAGAACCAGCAACAGAAACAGCCGTACCTGATTCACTTCGTTTCTTATCCATATCAAGAGTAAGTTGCCCAAAAACATCCGACTTCTGTTCTAATTTAGTCATCATCATATCAAATTGATCAGGGTCAATTAATGATAACATTACAACAGAAGATGATAATGATCGTATTGCCTGCATTTTTTCAAGATCCAATGAACTGATTGAATCAGAGAAACGTTCCATAGATGTACCAAGTTTCTCAAAAGAATCTGCCATAACAACTATGGTATCAGTATCTCTCAACCTCTCTACTATATCAAGATATCCAAATATCGCACCTTTTACACCTTGCATATAATATTCATCCGGATAGAACATCCAATTACCCTGTGAAAATATCCTATCAACCTGTAAAATTCCTTCGGCAATATCAGGAAGTCCAAGACCAACAAAATCAAGCAATTCAGTTGCAATTATATTCAATAGATCAATTTCCCTAAAAGCACGTACAAAACTTGTAAGTGTTGCAGAAACACCGCTTATCCATTCAGTTGTTGGAAATTTGGAATAATCCCCTTTACTCAAAAGACTGGAAACAGTATAAATAGAACCAGCCATTGCAACCATAGAAGCAGTTCCTATCGCTATCATTGGACCGAACATGATCGAACCAACACCAAATGCTGCAAGAACACCACCAAATTTCAACAAAGTCATTGCAGCACCGGACATCCAATCAGTTGTTGGGAATTTACTATAATCACCTTTGGATAAAAGCAATGAAACAGAATATATTGTACCCGCAACCGCGAGAATAGACATAGACCCAAAAAGAATAGCCGGACCCATAACAGCCATACCTAGTGTCATTATACCAAATGAGGTCATTGTGAGTGCAACACCACCTACCCAAGCAATCCCGGGATAAGCATTCGTATCATAATTACCCATTGCTAATATATGTGATGTAGCAACTATGGTAAATGCAAGTGTAACTACTGATGCTGCACCGGCTGCCAATACCAATGCGCCTGTCCCACCCGATGCAACCATTAAAGCACCGAGTGCCAATGTTGATACACCAAATGTAAGTATAGAAAGACCAACTCCCGCAACCCAACTAACATCTGGATATGTTCCATATTCACCCATTGATAATATATGAGAACTTGCTGCAATAGTAGAAGCAATTATAAGAACAGATGCCCCACCAACAAGGTAATCACTTACCTTACCCAACCTACCAACGGCAACCATTGATAATCCCAAAACCGGGGTAACAACAGCTAATGCAAGACCCAAACCAACAACTGTTAATAGTTGATCAACACGTAATGGAACTATTGCACTCATTATAATAGATGAAGCTGTTATGGCAGTAGATACTGCCGTAAAGAAAAGAGGCATCATAAATAACTTACCAACACCCATTGTTTTCTCAAGTATCACCATACCAATAGCAATCTTATCCATAAAATATGATATACCAGCAAATATACCAGCAATAACAATCGATGTAAGTGCTTGTGTCATAGATATGGGTACTATAAGATTCATCACCCAAGATGAAGCTGTTATGGCAGTAGATATAGAAACAAGGCTTAAAAACAGCTTACCTGGATTGATTTTATGTTTATCAAAAGCAGCAACACCTTTCATCATCTTATCCATATTCATCGCAACAACTGCAAATGTACCCGATATCATTATCGCAGTAAGTCCTTGTGTAAAGGAAACCGGTACTATTAAATTCATGACCCAAGATGCAGCAGTTATAGCACCCGAAATTGACATCAAAGCCAATAAAACTTTCTTACTATCAATACCAGCAGCTTCATACTCAGCAACACCCTTCATCATCTTAGACATACTAGAAGAAATTATAGCAAATGTACCTGAGATAACAATTGCAGTCAAACCTTGACTAAATGATATAGGAACTATTAGGTTCATCGCCCATGATGCTGCAACAATACCCGCACTTACCGCACCAAACATAGCAAGGACACTTGATGAACTCACATTTGCCTTGTCATATTCAGAAGCACCTGACATCAATTCACTCATACTACTTGCAATGATAGAGAACATCCCAGCAATTATAAGACCAGTTGCCAATTGAAATGGACTGACCGGAATAACCAATTGTAGTGCCCAAGAGGAAAACGCAATTGCAGATGCCATAGTAGCAGTAACACCAAATAAACTTGCCATGTTCCTTGGTGTCAGATCTTTCATCTCTGCAATTCTTTCAAATGCATACGCAATCAATGGTAATGATATGGATAATGCTATCACAGAAGCCCAGTCAACTGTTCCAACCAGTTGGAAAGCCAATCCAATTGCCATAACTGCACCAGCAATCAAGACAATTACACTCACACCATCTTTCAACATTTCTTTCTGCTTACCTGCTCCCTGAAATACCTCAGATGTTGGGGATTGTTGCTGTTTTTGTAATTTTATTATGGTTTCTTGATTATCAAGTATTTTCTTATTATCCTCTTTCAATGATTCAATTCCCTCTGATATTTCCAATAAACCCCCCGAAAATCCACCTCCTTGCATTGCACTTCCAACCGAAGAAACTTGCTTCTTATTATCTAAATGATCAGCAACTTGTTGTAAGGCTTCTGCCACATTATTCAAGGCATTAAGTAATTCTCTATCCATTAGTAACTTTTAATTATGAGTTATATATAAATTATACAAAGACATCTTAATATATAAACTATGAAAACAAACAATATTATGGGGTTCAAGTCATTCATACATAAAGTAAAAGAGTCATACCGAGATAGGAAAAAAGATGAAATATTGGATAAGATGATTGCCAAAAAACCAATAACTGATTTTGAAAAGGAATTTTTAAAAAATTTCGACACAATAGATACAAAGGATATGATGGATTTTGTTATGCTCGATAAACAAACTACACATAATCAAATAACTTACTTACTCAATAAAGGTTGTAAAATAATATGTAACCTTTCCGACAGAAATGGTAAAATAGGACTTCCCATAGTATCAATATACAATGATTTCAATGATGAATTCTCAACTGTCAAAGTTACAAGTGGTGAAAAATGTAAATTGAAAACAAATTACCTATACAACATAATATACAATAACCGAAAAAATGAATATTCATTGGAAGAACACGATGTATATTATGAAAAAATACCAGTAAATAACGATGATACTTAAATTCAAAGAATTCAATGAGGCAAATGGTATAGAATGGTTGGGTCCAGTTGGACCGGGTTGGCCAGAAACAAAAACACCGAATACATTAAGTGATAATGATACAAATATCAAGCAATGTGAAATTGATAATAAATTATACACATACGATGATTATCAAACCATATATCAAGAATACTTAAAATTGGGCAATGGTCCATTGAATGGATTTACATTGGATAATCTCAACACAGTAGTCCAAACATTACAAGAAGAGAATTAAACATTATATAGAGGTATTTTCACATCTACATTATTCAATGTAAGACATAAATATCCATATGTTGCTCCTGTTGTAGATGCAGTTGCAATAGGTGAATATGTTGAGCCAACAACAAACTGTGAACCAGTTGATACTACTGCCTTATAACCAAGTGCAATTGAATCATCTGAAAATGATGAACCTGGTTGTACAAAACTCTCAGCACCAATAAATACACTATGACTCCCTGTATGAACTCCACCAGAACCAAAACCTACACTTACATTATAACCACCGGAAGTATTAGAACCACCAGCGTTAAATCCAATATATGTATTCTGACCACCGGTCGTGTTACTTGACCCAGAGGTATATCCTAAAAATGTATTATTATTACCCGTTGTATTAACAATTCCAGCATCTCTTCCAAAAAAAGCATTTTGAACACCATCACTTGACCTACCCGCCCTTTGACCAACATAAGTATTCTTTGAACCTGTTGTATTTAAATAACCTGCCTCGTGTCCAACAAATGTATTACATTCACCACTTATATTAAAACGCCCCGATGAAGAACCTATAAATGTATTTCGAAACCCTATGGTATTAACTTGACCAGATGCATTACCCATAAATATATTATCATTCCCACTTGTATTGGATTTACCCGACCAATACCCTACAAATACATTCCTAGAATTCGTATTAGCTTGTCCTGCCTCATACCCCACAATAACATTACACGAACCTAAAACATTTGACTCACCAGAGCCATCACCCACATAAACATTCCGACCACCACTAACATTTGACTCACCCGAAGAAAGTCCCAAAAAAGTATTTTTTGTTCCACTTGTGGTGTTCCGCCCAGCAGCATAACCAATAAATGTATTATCACCACCGGTGGTGGAAACTCCTGTATGGGACCCAATAAACACAGAATTTGATATAACTGAAGAACTACCACCAGAACTTCTACCAATAACAACAGAATCTGTTATATTTGTTGATGCAGAAGCAGCAGCAATACCCATAACAGTAGCATCACTTCCAATATTCGAAGGCTCTTTATATGTAACAAAAACATCACCATTCAAAACGTCAATATAACCAGCAGACCCTGTTGCACCTGTTGCTCCCATTGGACCAGTTGCCCCAACTGAATAACTAGTACCCATTGTAGATAAATCCACTAACTCAATGTTACCACCATTTACAATACTCGAACCCGTGGCTGCACTCAAAGTACCATTCAATATCACCACTTGTCCAAATGTTGCAATGTCAAGTGTACCGAATACCTCAAGATCACCATAAACAAAATAACTCTGATAATTACCAACACTCACTGTTTGACTTGCCGTTATGGTATATTGTGGATAAACTGGCTCAATTGGTAATTGATAAATACCTTGTGCCCCACCAACATTATATAAAGAAAGACCCGTGCCTGCAATCAGATCAATTGATATATCACGAGTTACCAATGAAGGTTGTTCTACATTTATACCGGTACCACCCAAAACATTTGCCAATAGGTCAACTTGTTGAACTGACCCTGAACCTGAATTGACTATTGTCCCTGAACCTGAAATTGTTCCATTTATAACAACTACTTTCCCATAATTATCCAATAGACCATCAACTTCAAGATCCCCATATGTCATGTACAAGGATTGGGTTGATACACTCACTGTTTCACCGGTTGGTATCGACCATTGTGGATATGAAGAACCATCCGAAAATTCTTGTCTTTCCCATGCACCACTTAAATAAGACCATATTGGTCCCTGATCATCATCTACTCTAATTGACATCCCCTCTGTCGGACTCGTATAAGACCAAGTACCACCATTGAATTCGGCAATTTGGTCATCTTTACCTAACCATCCACCAACACCACCGTATATGAGATACCTATCCCCCGTACTCGGAACTAAAAGAGATGGGTCTCCTGTACGTGTAACTGCAGAATCCTGCCACTCAGTTGTGAAACTTGCACTTGGACCCAATGCCAATAATTGCCAATTTGAATTATCATAAAGATCAGAAGAAACCAATTGTTTCAATTGATAGAAATCATCACTACCTTCAACATAAACCATCATACCAAAATCCCTTCGGTCAGTCGGTATCTGATTTCTTTCCGCCAAATTACTCACTGTATGAAGACCACCCTTTATCTCATCGGCATATGCCGTTGGGATGGTCATCCCTGTTGTAAGTGGTCTGATCGGTGAAGATACTAATGTTCCTTTATTCTGAGCCATTTAATTAAATAGATTTTAACTATATATTAAATACCTATTGTAGTTTACCAAAAATTACTTATCTTTGTATTATGAAAGAAAAAGAATTAGTTATTGTAGTACGTGAATTTGATAAACTGAATCTCATAGAAAATGATATGTATTCAGAAAATCCCGATTTGTATGAAAATTACAAACTTTCTGATTTACCACTTGTAAAATATACAGAAAAACTCAAAAAAGAAAATAAGACATTGTTAGAAAATTTCAATGCCATATCTAAATCACTTGATAATGATGAGGAATTTGTATATTATTTATCCGTAAAAAATGATCTTTTATACATTGCTGGATATGATACATTTGCAGAAGGTCGTGAAAAACTTATGGATCTTGTCAAAGAATTGAAATTGGATATTGAACTTATCGATTATAAGATTCCACTAACAAGAACTCAGAAAGAAGACCTCCGAAAGTTAATAGATGATGTATATGAGGGGAATGTAGATGCATTCTATTACGAATACTTCTAATTCAATTTAAGCCTTCTGATGTGATATCCCAATGTGTTCCATAATATGGAATAGATATCATCAAATTCATCATACCGTATCCTTACCATATTGATATAGTTATCCTCACAGTAATCGTTCTTTATCTGGTCGTTTTCTCTGAGCAAATAATATGATGTCGTGCCACCGAATAACTCTACCGGTTGGTAATGTTGGATACCATCGAATTCTATACATGTTCTCATAGAGGGGATGTAGAAATCAAATGGTAACTTTTTTTCATTTACACAATCTTCAAATTTATGTTTATATGAATATGTTATATCATACTTATTCAAAAATTTCATTATCCCCTTTTCACCTTTCGAATGATTACATTCAGGACAACCAACACCACTCAAATGTGAATTAGGTGTTTGTTCAAAATCTCCGTGGTATGGACAAGTTATTAAAATTTTTTCATTCGATTTCTTATAAACCGACTTTTCATATTTGTATCTGAATTCATGTATAAGATTTGCTTCTGATATAAATTGGTGTGTTGTTTTTTTCAACAGCCTCATTTCTGGTCGATCACCTCTTAGATGATATCTAGGTTTTTGTAAATATATAATATCACGAAATTTTATCTTAACAGGTGTATCTGTATCAACATATTCAACTAATGAATAATCATATCTATCCTTAAATATTTCAACAGACTTTCTTATAAATGTTTCTGTATCTATAACATTTAAACCCTCAGGCCTCAATCCTTTTAAATGATACTGTGGACATTGATTATAAATCCTCTCACGGAATTTTATCTTAACAGGTGTTTTCATATTAACATAATCAACCATTGAATAATCATATCTATCTCCAAATATTTTAACAGACCGACTTATGAATTCACTTTTAGTCAATTTACTACTACAACTAAATTCAGGCTTTCTCCCCATTAAATGTTTAGCAGGTGTTTGTTCATAAATTATACCATCATATATTATCTTCACATGTTTATTCATTGATTCGTATTCAACCATTGAATAATCATATCTATCTTTAAATATTTTCACGGAATCACTTATAAATTTATCAGTAGTATACATACGTTCACATTTATAACCACACAAATGATTATTAACAATTTGTCTATATTCTACACCCTGATATATCAAAGTAATAGGCTTTGTACTACCTTTAAATTCTGATTTAGAATAATCATATTTATTATGACCCCACAACAATTTGGATTTATTTATGAAATCATCAGTATTCCTTATTCGAGATTCTTCTGGACACTTACCATTCAAATGATACACAACTTTTTGTTTAAAAAGTAACCCTTTATATCCAATGAATACATAATCACTACTAATAACTTTATCAGGAACTGATTTATAATCATATTTACATTTAAATATCTTATTCGATTTATTCACAAATTCTTGCTTAGTCATACTTTTCACCACATATTATATTTGTATGTATATATAATAACAGATAGCTCCCCTATTCCCCCTCAACTCGTTATTTCTATATTATACCCATCCTATACGGGATTTGGTAATATATAATTAAAAGAAATTACATAATATGGCTAAGAAAAAAAGTAGTAAAAAATTCACATTCTCGGAAGTAGGTAATCTGTTAAATGATATCACCAAAAAAGTTCCTGTTGTCATTGAAACAGAAGCAAAAGAAAAGCATTTTATTGATACTGGGGTTTATCTTTTAAATGCAGCATTAAGTGCTGATATGTTGAATGGCGGAGTACAACACGGTAAGATATTCACTGTTGCCGGTGATTCTGGAACGGGTAAAACATTTGTTGCACTATCAATTGCAAAAAATGCACAAAGAGATGGTATGGGTGTTATATATATTGACACAGAACATAGTTTGAATTATGATGATTTAGCAAATTATGGTATCGATAATGATACTGAAAAGTTCAAACTTATAAGAGGTAATAAAGTTGAAGATATTAATATCCTCCTAACACAATTATTGGATTCACTCAAAGAACAAAAAATAAAAAATGGTTCTATCGACCCATTCCTAATTATACTAGATTCTGTTGGACAAATGAGTTCAAACAAAGAAAAAGAAGATTTAATATCTGGGAATCTTAAAGTTGATATGACAAGAGCAAAAGCATTAGCTGCTATGTTCCGTTCAATTAACACTGATCTAGGATTTTTAGAAATTCCAATGGTTGTTTGCAACCATGTTTATCTTGAACAAGGCCAAATGTATCCTTCTCAGGTCTTGAAGGGTGGAAAAGCATTGGTGTATTCAAGTTCGGTTATTGGTATGATGTCAAAAGCAAAATTGAAAGATAATAATGTCGATGATATGGACCTTGGGCAATCAGGTATTGTCGTAACGTTTAAAACTGCTAAAAACAGATTAGCAAAACCAAAGAAAATTAAATTTGAAATATCATTCATATCCGGTATGAACCCATACACAGGCTTAGATGCTTTCTGCCGACCAGAATATTATGAACAAATCGGAATTGCAAAGGGTAAAGAAGAAGTCGACAAAAAAACGGGGGAAATAACATTCAAACCCGGTGGTCATAGATGGTATATTAGACATTTAGGTAAATCAGTCTATTCAAAAGACCTCTTTAAACCAAATGTTTTCACACAAGAAGTTCTTGAAACTATGGCACCGATTATAAATGATTACTTCAGATACCGATCAGTTGATGAAATTGAAGAATCTGTCAAAGAGTTTGATGAAATACAAGATAACGGTGTAGTCGAAGGTGAAGACTTCGATGCAGGGGAATTATTCGAATAAAAGATAGTGTGATCAACATTGTTCATCACCATTCAGAAAAGACCTCAATAGAGGTCTTTTCTTTTTAATACTCCCAACTACTAATTATCTCTTCTAATTGATCACTAACATCTCCTAAGGAATCAACTGATTGATTTCCGTGTGGGTATGGAGTTTCATCTTGGATGTACTGTTTGATCCTATCAAGTTTCTCAAGTATTTTTTTCTGATCTTTTGGAATTTGTCTTTGACGTTCTTCCATTTCCTTGTCTGTATAGAAGTTGTTTGTGTTGTTGTTCTCTATCATATTACAAATATAATAAAAATATATACAACATGGAATATTTAAATTCTTCAAAGAGTATTATAATAATGATTCTTTTTTTGATAAAAAATAATCACTGAATAGTTTCTCTATAATCAAGTAAGTCCTGATAATTAAAGTATCTCTTTTTAAAGTAATCTTTTGGAAAATGACCAGTAATATCTGTCCAATTATCCCTATTCCCGTATAAATACTTTATTATTTTTTCGTCCTTCTTATTATTCAGATCAAATACACTCCGTTCAAATGTCTTAGGATATTCATCAAAATTATTATACATCCATGGATCGATTATATATCTATCATTAAGTACTGCAAAATGATGTCCATCGTCCGAATCTTCACCTTCAAGTTCAATGAAATATTCACTTTCTGGATTTTCATAAGTACTGAAACCATATATCTTTATACCATCCCCTTCATCATTCTAATTGCATTTGCAACTGATGTGCAATAAAAAGAACCACCTTTATCAATAACTTCTTCAATTAAATTAACAAAATTTGGATCATCATATATATATGGATCAAATGTGGAATTATTCTCGAAATATTTAAGATGTTTCATTTATTAATTTAATTCTGCATTTTGTGACTTAACGAATTCCATATATGACCCATATTCTTTTACAATATCTTCATATGGAACTTTTTCAAATCGACCTATATCTTTTTTATTCACTAACTTACTTGGAGTGACAACACCATCATCCAACCACTTCTGACACATATTCAGGTAATGTTTCTTTTCTTCGGTATTAAGTTTATTCAAAATACCGATCCAATCCATAACCTTCGTGAAATCTTCATTATACCGATTATCAATTAACCACTCCACTACATCCAAATGTTTATATTCGAATGCAACAATGACCAATTTTGGACGATCCGTATAGACCACACCTTTTTCGTGAAAAAATTTAACAATTTCCAACCTTCCGTGTTTAACACTATGTTTTAATAACATTTGGTATAAGTATGAGGTATGGTCTTTATGTCTTTTCAATCTGTTGGCCAATTCATTGACATCACTTCGGAATACAAGATCCCTTAATTCAATTTGTTCCTGTTCTTCCTTGTCAAATTCTTCTTGGGTTTTAGCCTCATTGAATGTATTCCAGTTTTTTATAGTCATTATCTATATATTATTTCCCTACATATATTTATTCATCGTACCACCAATGTTATTCAAACTCATATGATATTGTTTGGGTCCAACAACATATTTTGGACTCATTTTGGTTATTTGTTCCGGAAACTTAGTGAAATATTCAATCAATTCCTTCTTAATTTCATATTCATCTTTAGTATTATCTACACTATCCATCCTTAAAGATAATCTATACCAATTATTATCTACATAATTCTTTATTTCATGTGGTGTATGTTCCATAATAAATCCAAAAATTAAAATATAAGTATTAAAATACTATATAGTATCATGATGTTGCATCTTTTTTGCCCATGGAGGGATTCATTCCTATAAAATTACCATTTGCCGATTTAATGTCTGAACAACCCAACATTTCTTTTAAAACATCAGATATTACTTCATCCGTTAATAAATTATTAGAATATGTCTTCAATTTTGATTCATCAACGAATTTCCCCACCTCAACTTCCATAGGAAATCCTTCTACCTTAACTTTTGATTTCGAAATAGAATTTGATATCATTGATATCATATTATCTTTGATTATGTTCATTTCAGATTCATCAAATACAACAACACGATTATCTGCAACCATTCCATCAACATCAAATATATGCCTTGCCGGATTTACAATTGATATTCTACTCAAAGCCGTATCAAATTTATCTGCCAATATCTTTTCATGGTCAATAGATGCATTTGGTATATTACTATACACATCAATTTCTGAAACTTCCGATTCAAGTGACTCCATTATATAACTTTCAAAAGTGAGTACATTATCCTTTTCCATTGAAACCCGATCATCAATAACATCATCAATTACCCTATTGATCATTTTAACACTATCCAACCCACTCTTCTCAAGGTAGGATTTTACACGATTTGGATTAAGATACTTCTTCAATTTTGAAGGTCGTATGTTCCATTCATCTATGTATGAATCAATATACTGATTTATAAGATCATAATACTTATTAACCTCTTCTGTTGTTTCCATATCAGTATATATAAAATCTTTCATACCAAAGTATGATGTGCATTAGGTTTTTAATATATAGATTAAATTACAGATACAATTCAATGTTCCTTTCGAGTTCAAAAAGTTACCATAACAGAAAACCGGTTGAATTTATAATACGTGAGAATTATATGTCCTTACGAGAAGACAAGGAATATATCCCAAGATTTTCATTCAAAGATATTACTGAGTTCAAGAACATTCCGATAAACGAACCAATAAAGTATAACCAAGACATTGTTATAAAGGCGATAAAATATGGTATGATCTTTCTTATAAATTACAAAGGTGAAGAAGATAAACACTTTGCCGGACACGAAAGAGTTATTTATCCAATGGTCATTGGTAGGTCATCAAAAGGTAAAATACTTATAAGAGGATGGCATTTGAATGGATGGTCGGTTTCTAAGAATCGCCACGTAAATAAGATATGGAGGCTGTTCAGAGGGGATAGAATTCTTTCTATGACATTCACCGGTTCATTTTACAGACTTGCCCCCGAAGGGTATAATATGAATGATAAAGGAATGAGAGGTGGTATTATTGCCAAGGCAGATTTTAATGCTATACGAAGAAACCAACAGAATTTGGTAAAACGGAATTACCTACAAAACCGAGACGAAGTATCAATTGGTACAGATGAAGAAAAATTCTCAACTATTCGATTAAAGAATACTGAATCTCAATTAGACCTCAACGAACCAACGGAAAACGCATACATAAATAACCTAAAATCTTCTGATAATTTGAGGATAAGTTTTCTTAAGTCAATATATGGAACTGAATATGTTGCAGTCCTTGGGGCAATCGGTAAGCCAGGGAACACTGTGAAAATACTCACAGATGATGGTAAGAGTTTAGGCGTATATAAAGTACTCGATTCAACCACGGGGGAGATATTGAAAAATATAAAGAACGTCAAAGGAAATACCATATACGACCTATACATATTTGACAAGAAATTGTAAAAACAAAGTTTAGTATCTGATATATAAATTATATGGAAATATACACACAAAAAGAGATAGATTCTATCAGGAGCAAACAAGAAACCAATGACCGTTTAGAAAAATATTTCTTACAAAAGAGAGATGGTTGGAATAACTTACTAGCACCACTTTTTGAGGTCGTTAAAATGGAACCATCAAAAGAGACATCTACAAAAATAACAGATACTCAATCAATGTCATTGGCATATCGTCAAAAAATAAATGAGGAGATATCAATATATCTTGAAAAAAGATCAAGACAAGATGTTAAGATAAAAAAGTTGAAACAAGATAAGTTCTTGTTCTATGCAACGGGATTTGGTCTAAAAACAAATTATGGCGAGAAACAATTGATGATAGATGGTCATATCCGAGAAGAAGAAAGAAACATCGAATTAATTGAAAATTATGTAGAGTTTTTACGTGCAATGAATAAAAACCTTGAATCACTTCAATATACTTTGAAAAATATTATCGAACTTTACAATATCCTATTAAGATAAATTACACTAACCAATTTAATATATACCATATGGAGAAATTTTTAGAAAAGTTCGATGAATTCGAAAGAAAGAATTATAATAGGAAATATCCACGTATAATTAATCCTGAAACAATTTGGGATGGTACTTGTAATTTAATAAGGAATATGGACAGAAAAGGACTACACCCATATTACCTGAATGATAAATACGAACTTTTGGAAATACAACACACACCACAAGGAGTTCCATATAAATTAAGTCCTTCTGGAAAGAAACAATACCAAAAAGATAGAAAAAACACATTTGGTACTATTTACTTTGTAAGAGATGAAGAACTTTCTGAATTAAACCCTGTTGTAGAACAAATGCAATCCCTTATTACGAAATTGGATAAAATGAGGGAAACACTCAGTGACCTAGTCGGTAGTAAGGTACAACACCATTTTGGAAAAGATGATTACGAAAGAGACCGAGAGGAATAAAGGTTTCTGCTAAGATAATATAAACATCCATATACATTATACATATACATGATATGCAATACGTTGTCAAAGAAGACATAATTGTGGCAGATCAAACTATTGCCACAACCGGAGAAACATTCGAAGAAATTGATGGTTTCATAGAAGTTAATACATCATTTGGGAGTTCTATGAAATTCGATGTTACCAAATCAAGTAAATTCTTTAAAGCCAAAAATGATATAGATGTTAGATTCAAGGAAATAGACTCCGATGATGATGCCATTAAAACATGGAGATTACAATTGGATGTGAAGACAACACGCACAAATGCAAAGAAAATTGAAAAATATCTTAAAGAAAGTTTAGCTAATATGATATAAATCCTTATATTTGCATCATGTTTCTACGGTTGGAGAATAATCACTTAGTTAAATTTTTACCCATGCCATTAAAGGATGGTACATATACTGATCGTATTGAAAGTGATGCAATATACTATAATAATACCACTATTTACGACCGAACTGGGTATCTAAAAGAATTGATGAATGAACACCTAAAGCAACGAAATGAACGTCCGATAAGTTATTACAATATGACATACGCACTTGTTATCTATAATGGACAAATAAGATTTGTAAAAATTGGTAGAACTTTATTAAATATTCTTCCTAGTAAACTATACAACATCAAAACAAACGAACATTTGTTAGTGTGTACTACCAATACAACAAGTGCTTTTCCCGACTTTAGATCATCAAAATTAGTAATGTGTGATTACAAACAACCCATACAATCTAAAAATGTTGAAGATTGGGTTAGGTATATCAGAAAAGAACAACCATTTTATTTGGAAGATTGGCTCAATAGATATGAAATTTCTAAAAATATTCCTATTTTAGAAGAATTATTCGGAGAAAATTCTATTCAAAGAATCACTCAAAAAAGGAGAAATGAAAAATTAAACAATATATTAACTTGAACGTATAATCAATAGATGGGATTTTTGAATAATTTTTTTGGCTATCGGTCATGGTTAAAAGAACCGAAATATTGTGAACATTGTGATGATACAGGAGAGATTGAAGTTATTGTAATGGGAACTGATGATACGAATTACGTAGAATGCACAGTTTGTAAAAATAGACCATCAAGAGTACGAACCAAAAGAAACAGAACACTAACCAAAATATTAGACACATGACAACAGATCCAACAAATTATTCAATTGGCGTAGTGGTGGCGAGATTCCAAGTCGATGATCTCCACGAAGGACACCATCACATTATTGAACAAGTTTCCAATAACCATGGAAAGATTCTTGTATTTCTAGGAATACCGGAATTCATTGGAACAATGAAAAATCCACTGGACTTTGACACAAGGAAAAAGATGGTTCAACAAGATTACCCCAATGCAGTGATCATGTCAATACCGGACCAACCGGAAAATGACCTATGGGCAAAGGAATTGGATAGACGAATCCGAGAAATTTACCCAAAATCCCACGGAGAAGTTCTACTTTATGGTTCAAGGGATTCATTCATTCCGTCATATGAAGATGGTGGCGGTGAATTCGACTGCACCGAATTAAAATCACATGGTACATATGCAGGTATTGATATCCGAAAGAAAATATCTGATGAAAACCTTGCCTCACGAGATTTCAGGTATGGATGCATCTATACAGCATATAACCAATTTCCAAGAGTTATTCCAGGGGTAGATATTATCCTCATGAGAAAAGGGAAAGTTATGTTGGCAAAAAGATATAATGAACATCGATACCGATTCATCGGTTCTCTGGTAAAAGAGGGTTCTGATTCATTCGATGTTGCTGCCAACAAAATACTCACCGAAAAAATCGGAAGCAATTGTGAGATAAGTCCTTTGAAATATCTATTCTCAACAAATGTTGATGATTGGCGTGTGAGGAATTCAAGGGATAGTGTTATATCCACTGTTTTTGAGACAGAAATACTATGGGGTCACCCACAACCATATTCTAAATATGACGAAATCAAAGAATTTGATATTTCTGACATAAACCACGAAATCATCACCAAAGATCACCATCCAATTCTCGAAAAATATTTAAAAATTAAAACAAAATAATTATGAAAACAGTCAAATTACCACAGAAAAGGGTTACTCGAACCCCAAGATTACTTTTAGCAGATGCTTATACAGTCGGAGGAAATGATTTCCAAAGTGATAAAGCACAAGAGAAATCATCCTATTATGCAACATTCAGAAGGGAGTTATTTAAGATAAACCCCGACCTATATGTAAAAGGAGATAACCGAATGGTCTTTTACGGACTTGGGAGAATCCTCGAAAAATTATTTTATGATCCGGTCACACATCAAGAAATAGATGATGCCAAGGCGTTCTTAGAAACAGCCAAAGTAACTGCAACAGGCCTAACAAAATACAATTTCCCCGAAGAACTATGGCGAACAGTAGTAGATGATTACAACGGAAGACCACCTATTAGAATTATGGCAATGCCCGAAGGATCTGTTGTTTATCCAAACGAACCAGTAATGCAAGTTACAAGTACTGCACATGGACGTAAAATGGGTGAGTTGGCAGCATGGTTTGAGAGTAAGTTACTACAAGTATGGGCAACTTCTGAAAGAGCCACACAAGATAGACATTGGCTTAATTACCTTATTGAAATGGTAAAGGAAATTGACCCGAACAACGAACAATTCCTATTGGATGCATCATCAATGCTTACCGATTTTGGTGACCGAGCCGGGGCATGTATGATGGAATCTGATGAAATTCCATTGGGTGGTCTATTGAGTTTTATGGGATCAGATACATTCTCAGCAGGATATCAAGCATGGAATGAATCCGGTCGAAAAGAACCAACTGCAATCAGTGTGTTGGCACTTGCCCATAGAAATGTACAAGCATATGAAAAAGAAGAAGATTGCTACCGTGCATTATACGATGCTATGGAAGACAATGAAATTGGGAGTTTTGTGGCTGATTGCTACGACTACTATAATGCAGTGGAAAACCATTTGTTAAAACTTGCACTCGAAAGTAAGAAAACCGGAAATGGGAAAGTTGTTACAGTAAGACCCGATAGTGGTGACCCAGTAGAACAAGTTATTTGGACATGCCGATTGGCAGTAAAAAATGGTCTTTATACCGAAAGAGCCATCACTGACAAACATGGCATGAAAAGACATTGGAAGTTCGGTACATTCTTGAAATTCATTGAAGGTGATGGAATGGATTTCAAAACAATGAAAGATATTATGAAAGCTTTGATGTCTGAAGGATTTGCACCTTACGGTTGGGGATTATTTGGATCTGGTGGCGGATTAAGAAACAATCTCAAAAGAGATAACCTATCTGCAAAATATGCAATCAATGCAGTGGGAGATGATAATACAGGAGTTATCAAAACATCTGAGGTTGTTGAGAAGTCAAGCCTACCCGGACCATTGAAAGTCCTTAGAACAAAAGAAGCACTCCAAAAGGGAGAAACTATAACATTCTTAGACAATGATGGTGAAAATGCAATGAAGCTTTACTTTGATGGATCAAATATTTGGGAACCATTCGGACCAGGAATGGATGACCATTTCTTGGTTGCAAAGGAAAGACTAAATGAGCAATGGGACTCTATGCCAAAAAACTTACCAAACAAGTTTCCAGCAACAACAGATGTTCTCGAAGAAAGAGACAGATTATTGGCTATCAATGCTCCATCAAAATTCGAAGAACGTAGTTTTGGAACACTTGCATAATGAGTAGAGTTTTCAACAAAGAAGATGTTAAAAGGTGGCAAAAGAGGTTCGATGAACTTGATATCTCTTGCCACCTTATTGACGAATCAAGTAAAATAGTAGCATTCTATCAAAAAACAAGTAACCATACATTCCAACCTAATATAACCCAAATTCAAGAATTACAAATATCTACACATTTTAAATATAAATTTAATTACTCAGTTCCAAAGAGTAATTTAAACACATTCAATAAGATATTAGACGATACACTTAACAACAGACCATTTATCATAAGACAACAGAACGATAACACTTATACAAATGATAAAATAATAACCCCCCTATCTGAATTACCCACGATTAAAAGAACCGAACTTTTTATAAATGGAACTGATTACATATTACACGAGGCAACATTACACACACAATTATCAAATTTGATAATGTGGGTAACAAATGTTGAGGATGCATTTATAACCCTATCAAAATGGTATCCACTTGATGGTAATGGAGAAGAATTATCCAAACTCCCATTCAAATTACATGATATAGTTTCACGTAAAGGGAAAAGAGATGAATGCCTTATCAAAGGAATATCATATAATAGGGAATTTTTATTCTATGATATAATAGAAATAAATGAAAAAATAGGTAATTCTATCATATTCGGTGATAATTATAAGCAATCTCCTGAATTCCTTGAAATATCAAGAAACTCTAAATTAGTAAGTTTACTCAAAGCCTCCAAATGACTTAATATGTTTGAGAGTTGAATGACTTTCATCAACTGGACCATCCGGTTCGGTATATACTCTCAATTTATCAATCACTTCCTCTAATGCAGTTATGACTTGCTTTGGCTCAGTCCCATATCGTTGGAGTATCTTTTTACTTATTTCAATAAATGATTCTTTCAGAGATGCTTCATCCTCTTTATCAGAAAGAATCAACTTTTGTATTATAACATCCCCTAATATTTTATCAAACGGCCTTAGTCCTTCTTCCAATTCATGCACAATGTCATGAATTTCCTTTTCGGTCATATCGGATTCTTGAAACCGTTCATGTATCACAACAAGTTTTGGAAGTAGTTCCTTTATCCGATTTTCAACAACAGATGCATCAAATTCCCCTATAACATTTAATTCATTGATATGTTGCATAAACAATTGGTAATTTATCATATATATTAACTACAAAATATAAGTATTCAATTATGAAGACACTTACTACAACATTTCAATTCATTCAAGATAATTTCATGGAATTACGTGATAAACTTGAAGACCTGACAAAATTATCAGATATTGTAAAATTACAATTCGACCAAGACAAAGTAATGATATATTCAATGGATGGTTCAGGTCAGATGGTACTGGCGATGAAATCCTATCAAGTCAATACACACGAATATATCACACTTGATGATACACTTGATGATACAATAGAATGTGTAATATTGAATGCAAAGAAATTCGTAAAGAATTTAAAATTCGTAAACACAGCAACACCTATTAAATGTAAAGTAACCTATAAGAAATTTGATGATGGTCTTACAGAAGTCAGGTCTTTTATATTCACTAATGCCAAACTGAAATTAAATGTTGAAACCGGCAATAGAAATGAACTAAAAAGGATAACAACTGATAGAATGAATCAAATGTTAGACCCAGATAGAAGGGAATGGGATTTTAATATAGATGCGAACACTTTCCATGACATCTCTAAATTGGCAAGAATAAATTCGGATGAATCCCGTAGAATTCTTGAAATAGATGCACATAATGGAAAGGTCAAACTTTCAGAACGTTCATTATGGGAGATGGAAGTAGATGAAACTGACCAACCCAATGCAAATATAATGATAAATAAGAAATATTTACCATTCATAGATTCCAAAGGAAATGATGTTACATTCAATGTATTCAATAACTTCATATTCATTGAAGGGGAGCAGTCAAAATTCATGATAAGTTTCGAACAATCATTCGATTGATATGAGTCTGGTACAATCATACAAGAACACCCATTATAATAGTGATATTAACATCACACTTATCGTAGATACTGATTCTAAACAATTGGATGAATTATTGAAAGACCGTGGTATGCGATCAGCCATCTATATAACGGCATGGAACCCCTTAAGTGAAAGCCGCCCCATCAGGGAAAACCAATCATCAAACGAAAATCTTAAGGATGACCTACTCACCATTACAAGTGAGGAAAATATAATAATGGGATTTGGTGAATCTATTTCAAATGAAGTACCAGGTGAGGAAAGTTTCCTAGTATTGGGTCTTTCAAAAGAAATTGGTAATGAACTGGCATATAAATATCAACAGAACGCCTTTATCTTACATCAGTTGAACTCTTTTACAGAGTTGGTGATAACTGATCATTATAAAGAATAAATAAGACCACATAACTTTTAAAGAAGAAAAAGGGAATACATAAGACACAATATATATTTTGTGTCCGAAAATATCATATACAACCTTTTCCTATTCCATCTTGATACGATGGTTAAAAAACATGATTACTCAGACATTTGGTACAATAGTTTAAAAGGTAGTGAGTATAGGTTTGCTTCTTTCAAATACGAACTATACACTGATGAGAAGTTCAAAAGCAAACTGATAAAAGATTTCCGGGCAAAAAAAATCAATTACGTATTATATGAGGTTGATTGATGAACAAGATAATATTAAATACTATGAAGGATTTGATGTTGAAAAAATTAAAAATCACCCACCAGATGGTTCGAACGGTATGATGGTAGTATTCTTTGAATCACTTGAAAATGAACAAAAGAAATATAACAGAAAGCAAAAATTATCAAATTTATTAAATAACACAATATATAATGATTTCAATAAATTGATAGATGGACTATCCAATAACTACCTTATGATAAATGAAACAAAAGGATACCATGACATCATCTATCGTTCTGTTAAATCTAAATTGGAAACAACACCAAGTTTATTGCCGTGGAATTTGAAATGGTAATTTCAACTAATATCATTTCTAATATATAATACATATGAAACATCTTATGAGATATGAAGGATTTTCGGTAAGTGAAAGAGTTGATGAAATCTTAGATAAGATCACCAAATATGGTCTCGACATAATTTCACAAGACGAAATAGATTTCTTAAATGCCCATCAAACACCCGAACAAGAGAAAATACACAAAAGGATGTTACGAAAAGAAAATGAAGTGGTATTTGAAGATGATCAAAACCATTTCCGATTCGAATTAGAAGATTATAAGGATTATGGGAAAGAAAAACAACTAATCGGAACTTTTTACGTACCAAATATTAAGGACATTGATAATGGGGAAGTTATAGAAGGTCAATTGAAAGGACAAATAACAATCCACATTGATGGACAGATATCACCCGACTTCACAAAAGATGAGTATGATATATTTGACTTCTGTGAAGGAATCGAACACGAATTAGACTCGTTCGTTGAATATATTGTGATTGAAGTTATGGAAATGTCCTATAAAAACTGATCATTAAAATGGAACGTATCATAGAAAAAACCACTGATAATAACCAAATACACTCAGATGATTTTTACCAAGCAATAAAGCCATTGAAATCATGGTTATTTAAAGAACTTGGTATGAGAGAGGTTATCGAAAAAATGACAATTCCTCACTGGCAACCGGCAACAGAGAAACAAATTAGGAAATTCAATAGAGGAATTCGTCTTATAAAGAAGACATCAATGCCCAAAGACCTCATTGAAAGGAATATTGAACGTTCCAAGACATTTAAAATGATATATGATGAAAAGGGGAAATGGCATCCTGTCAATAAATTGAAAACAAACTATTCAGATATTGCAGTTATCCTCACACAACTCGTAGAGAGGGCATACAAGGACAAACCAGAAAAAACAATGGTATGGTATAAGAGAATAATAGATAATCCAAAAGAGGGTCTATTACAGATAAAACCATACCTTGAAGATATGGTTTTGAAATACTTTACATTTGAAGATCTTTGTAATAATGTATCTGAAATTAAGAAATTCTCAAAGTCAGGTGAACAAGCAGAGGAAACAGTAATCGAATGGTTGGAATATCTTGGGTATACTATTGAATACCACGGTGGTGATGGTGACCTTATAGACATGTTATTCGGAACAGACCTTATCATATCAAACTCCGATGGTAAATATTTCACGATTCAAGTGAAGAGAAGTAAATTGGAATTCCAATCACTTGATTATTTGAATGTTGATTGGTTGATTTTTGTGAAACCTATAATAACTGTATTTGAAAGAGAAACCCGTAAAGAATTAAAAGAAGCAGACCTTATGGTGGATTGAGGAGTGATAAAATAAATAAAAACCTTTGGAAATTGTAAAAAAACTACGTTGGACATATAAACAAGAGAATAAACCATTCATATCAATCGCATCAAATGATTGGGTTAGATGGGGGTTTCTGTTTAAAATAGCAATATGGCTTAACCCCAATTACAAAAATGTTACAATATTCAGGAAAAAATACAAATCCCTTAGGAACTTTGTAGTTATTGGACTTAGATGGAATGGCAGGAATGTTAATCGTAGAACAACCGGCTTTGCCAAAAAAGTCATACAGAAGCACAAGGATTCCAAGTGCCTTTATTGCGAATGTGTAATAACCGATGAAAATGCTTCTACTGATCACATAATACCCATCTCAAAGGGTGGAAACAACTCTCAAGTAAATCTTATGGTCTGCTGTTTTGATTGCAATAACGAAAGAGGTGATATGGACTTTAATAAATTTTTGAGATATAAGAACCCAAAATACAAAAAAACGAAAATACCATATGTATGATGAAAGTAGGTGAAATATGGGCATTCAAAGGTGATCTTATTCAAATAAGAGGTATATATAAGGATATTGTTATATGTCGTAAATTAATGATAAATCCATCCAACCGTTCCGATATTAAAGAATTCAATGAAACAGATTCAATGTTCAGACAACCGGTTAAAATGGACCGCCTTATAAAGTATTCCATAAAAATAGCCGACAGTATTGATGATGAACAAAAACTCATCGATTTCAGTACTTGCGAATCGATATCAATAAATGAAGATTCCTATATAACATATAAAGATAGGGGTGAGGTAGAGATATTCATAGAAACATCTAAAAGATTGCCCAATTATGGGTATATCCAAAGAGACAAAAAACTAAACGATCTATTATGAACTACGACAAACGATATGTTGATATATTTTTGGCGGAAAAGCCAGAGATATACCGTACTGACTTCGAAAGAACTGCAGAAGGATTCTTAAATATGGATGTAGATATAATACAAGAAATTTATAAAAACAAATTAAAATTTTCAGAAAGAGTCATTGGAATTTATAAATGGGGAAATATATATAATATCATTTCAGTCAAAACATTTTTCCATGAAAAGGGAAGACAAACATTCACATCAAGAACTACCGACAAAGACAAATTCATACAATTGTATAGAAAGAAGGTTTTTGAGAAATTACTGGATGAGTAATTATTTCCTACTTTCTATATAACCTTTTATAATATTAATATGTTCAGTACTGAACATTCCCGGATTAACAATATCCAAAAAATCAAACATTCGTTCTTTGTTAAGGATAGGAGTATTACCTTTAACATATTCTCTATCCTCGGTTGGGTAAGATTCAATTTCACGGAAATACTCTCTAAATTTACCATAACGGAAACTAGGTATATGAAATGAAACACACCCATCCATAAGTTCAGAATTTTTTGTTTTTGTATAAACCAATAAATAAGGCATTCCATCAATATCATGTCTGAACAATTTATCAATATAATCTTCCCTTGCAAAAAATCCAATTACCCAATCCTTCACTTTATAACAAAGAGACTTCTGCTTTTTACTCACTTCCCCTTTGGCTTTTGCGAACTTGTTACAATCCCTTGCTGACAACCCGACAACATCCAGAAAATCCACCCACTTTCTAATGTTATATTTATCCATGAATTCAAAATATTTATGATAAACTTTTGAGAAACGATCACATAAGCCATATTTTAATACAAAGAAATAACTTGCACTTGTCCAATTTTCGGTCTTTTTACTCAATCGCCATTCACTTCTCCGCCACCCAATAATATTATCGATCTCACTAACGTATTTTTCTACAAGGTTTTCCATATCATAGTCAATTCTATCATCTCTTCCATCCTTAACAACAGTAACCTTTAGACGTAAATCTTTACATAAACATTTCTTAATAGAATATCCACTATTTTCAAATATATCCTTCAGACCTTTAAACTCAGTATCCAACAAATCCATATCCCTTAACTTATAATTAGGATGGCTTGTGTGTTTTTCAAAAGTGTGCAAGTGTCTAAATTCCATCTATTTATTATATATTAATCAATCCAGATCATTTTCACGGAACTTCCTATTATAATCAACTTTATTCATTTGATCTTTAGGAATCCATTTATATTTAGGAATCCATTTACGGTCATATATGTCATTTGAGAAATAATTATACATTTCCAATTTACTATAAGGTAAAGGTACCAATTCTGCTAACTTATTCAAATCTTTAACACTTGAAATACGATAAAGAAGTTTATGTGGGTCGGTTGCTTTTTTCTTTTCGACTATATCATTGAACAATTTACGCCAAAGGAAAACCGGTTTCCCATCATTCAATTTCTCTAAAGTTTTCTTATTACCAACCTTATCATTATCATAAAAATATTGAAGGTCGATGTCATTGGTTTCGAGAAATTTAAGGTCAGTATTAACACCTACTACTCCAATTGAATTTGGCCAGAACAATGAGTCAAGATATCCCTCGAAAAGAGTTATAGTGGAAGAAAAATTGACATTTAAAACATTAAAGAAATAACTGAGTTTGTTATACACCACCATTTGGTGATCATCTATTTCAAATTCCGGATTTACCCATTCATATAATGATTCATAATTGTATATTACGAAAAACCTTCGCCTTCCTTTCCTCAAATTACGAACCTGAATACCAAGTACTTTATTTTCTTTACGATTCAGAAGAACTATAACATGTTCAAAACCCTCATCACCTTTATGGAACTTTGCCTGATAGATATTCTCGTGTTTATCCTCAGGAATACCACGACCAATAAGATACTTATATATCCCACCATTTTTGACTATTGGTTTAAGGTCATATATAGGGCTTACCTTCTTAACATTACATGCTTCTATAAGGTCATCCATCTCTATAAGGTCATCAAATTTAGTGTCTATGAAACCATCAGAATAATCGTTATATGTTATATTGTTATTGAGATGTTCAATTATCTCTAACTTCTTATCGGGGTCAAGAACCTCATCGTAATCTTTAACGAATTTATCGAATGTGGTTTTCTTTTCACAATCTCCATTGAAACAAACATAGAACAATCTATCGAAATAGATGTTACCACGTTTTGCAAATTTGTTCTTATGTGAATCACCACAATAAGGACATGCAAAGTTTATCCTATCATCATAAACCTTTATAACTCTTTGGGCAGGTTCAATGTGACTCTTATCGAGTATCTTCTGTGTAACTGCCTCTAAATAACCTCGATCCATACCACTTATACACAAAAAAGTGAATTGGTTTATGAAAAGGCACACCACCCAGTAAAAATTCATTTTCCGAAAAAAAAAATAGATCGATGCCCTTTTAATATATTTTTCTTATATTTGTACCATGGAATTCAAATTCGAAGATATTATTTCAGTTGGAGACTTACACGGTCATTGGGAAGTTGTTATTGAACATATTAATAGATATGACATCAAAAACACCTTATACCTATGTGTTGGTGATTTTGGTGTGGGGACACACCTCACAAAAAATAAAGAATTTCTTTTGAAATTGAATGATACATTAAAATCAAGCAATAACTCATTCTTCACAATCCGTGGCAACCACGATGACCCAGAATGGTTTGTTAGTGGAAAACACGATGATTTCAAGAAACAATTATCAAACATCTTATTCATTGAAGATTATTCTATATTGAATATCAATGATGAGAATTATTTATTCATTGGTGGAGCACATTCGGTTGATAGAGTTGCACGGAATGGAAGAGGTCTTCCACATTGGGAAGATGAGGTTGTTAGATTTGATTATGATTTCTGTGAAACAGTATCCAATATCGATAGGATGTTCTGCCATACCTCGCCTATGTTCTGTCCACCAATTGGCCCACATTCTGGATTTATTATGGATAATGCCGAGTCAGACCCTAGTTTATTACAGGACATTTACAATGAAAGAACACAAATGACTAAGATTGTTGATGATATTATGGCTAATAATAAATTGAAAACGTTCCATTATGGACATTTTCATAAGCCAAGTAAAATCACACACAATGGCTGTGAATTCATATGTTTGGATATCAATGAATTCTCGATGATCAACTATTAAAAACATACAAATTCAGAAATCATGAAAGTTTATTCTAAAATTTATTTAGTGTCAGACCCATTTGGGACAAAAGAGTATGCTACTTGTCAAGAAAGTAGTGATATCATACAGATCAATAGCCTAAAAAATAGTTTAGGCGAAAACAAATTCTTTGAATCAGATGCATACCATCTTGAAGATTGGTGTATTGAAAATGGTTTTGAATATAAGTGTATTAATAAGGAATATGACTTTGACGAATTGTGGAAAGATCAATAGCTTACAATAACTTGATAAGGATATTTTCTACCATCATCTACACTTTCCTCAAACTCCTTATTGGTTTTATCCAAATGAGATTTCATTTTTACAAAATCTGATTCCTCTTTGAAACCCAATAAAAATCTACTATCTTTCTTCCATGGACCACCAAGCCTACAACTCCAAGCACGGTGACCCTCGACCATTTTACGTGCATCTATACCAGCATCTTTGAGCAAATTACCAACTGCTTCAAGTGTGTAAGAATTATCTAACCCACTATTTTCTTTTTCCAAATCTTCTTTGGTTAAAACATCTTTCTTTGCTGATTCTACTTTGGTAGCCAAATCATCTTTTGATGATTCATTAAAATTTCCAAAATTCTTTAAATGTTCCATAATATCTTTCTTCTTTTTTTTACTCTCAATGGAGTTCTTCTTCTTTTTAACATCCTCTTCTTCTTCTAATTCTTTAGAAACCTTCGCAAGTTCTTTTGAGGATTTTTTAAGTATCGAATTGGTAGAGTTCTCACTATCAGTGTATATATTATCTGATAATTTACCAAAATCTTTAAACCCCACTAATGAGGATTGAAGTCCCGGAGTCCCACCAACAAAGGTATTGGCATTTGATTCTATTTTACGAACTATTTTCTTCATATCATTTGGGTCATTTGTATTCTTTATAACATATTCCTTTATATGTGTGAATTCCTCATGGTCTAAATTTTTAATAAGATCTTCCATATGTCGTACATTTCCTAGATCATCATCAGAAAATCCTATCTTTGCATATACACCTAACTCACCTGCCCACTTATTGACCTTCTGTTTAAAGTCAAGTAACGCCTTTTCCTTTTCCTTTTCGGGGTTACTTGTATCACCACCCCGTGATGGTGCAGATATACCAACCAGATCACAATGCGATATATATCGTTTAAACACCCCATTATCACTTGGCTTACCTTGTATTTTCCGAGGTATGTCTTTAATATCCTTTCCAAATTGATATTCAAATCGGATAAGGTTCATATACATTGTACTCTTTTGGTCATCAGTCAGATAATCATCTATAATGTATTCTATACCTTTGGCAATCGATTTTGGTTCATGACCACGGGCTGTTATAATAGCAAAAAGTGATCCATTCACGAGACATTCAATGAAGTCATCCCATGATGGACCAAACTTCTCATCTTTTATTGCCGATATAACATCCTCGAAAAAGGCATTAGAACCCCTCGGACCATTATCACGGAACTCAGAAAAAGCCTTTTCTGGATCATTATCAATGATTCTATAATCGTCATCTGATCTAACTGAAGCAAATTCACTGGTTGAAATATCAACTGGAACCCATTCATCATCTACTAGTCTTTCCATATGGATGACTGTAGGCATATTCAGAATATTATCATCTACATCAAAGGCATAGAATAATATATGATCACCTGACCAATTCTCATTATATGATGAGAATCTGGTTATCACAATTACCGATTATTTTCTATTCTTAACGAATTCAGAGAAAGATTCGAACTGTGCCTGAGGTACTTCATCTTCTGACTGTACTTCGTCATCTTCAAAGTCTTCTACCTCACCTTCTTCATCACCGAATGCCTTAAGGTCTTCATCACCTTCTTCGCCATCCTCGACACCTTCACCTTCTTCCATTTCAACTGTGAATTCCTCTACAACTTCCTCATCTAGCATTGCCATTACAGAAATTCTATCATCATCACTTGAAACAACGATTTCGTATCCTTCAATTTCTACTGTAGTTTTCATATTTTTAAGTTATTTTTTATAGTATATATATTAACATTAAATACCTAAAAATATACATTTAAACATTTTCAATTAAAATCAATAAAAAATACGTATGGAATCAAATAAGTCTTATAAATCAATATCCAATATTATACACGACCGTAGCAGTATAATGGGTATAGATAATAACCAAGTGGATATATTTCACCATTTACTATCACAAAGGATACTTATTATAAGTGGTAAAATAGACACATATATATGTGAATTCACAAAGGCTTCATTGTTATACCTTTCTTCGGAAAGTGATGAAGATATAACCTTATACATAAATTCACCAGGTGGTTCTGTTTATGATGGGCTTGGACTACTTGATGTTATGGAATATGTAAAACCTGATATTGTAACTATTAATACCGGGCTTTGTGCATCTATGGGTGCAATTATACTATGTTCTGGTACAAAGGGCAAAAGAAAGGCATTAAAACGAAGCAGAACAATGATTCACCAACCGATTGGTGGTGGTTGGATGCAGCAAGCATCTGATATGGTAATTGAGGCACAGGAAATTAATGATTTGAAAAAAGAGCTGTATAAAATAATATCCACAAACACCAACCAAGATTATGAAAAAGTTGAGCAAGACTCTGACCGAGATTATTGGATGAATGCAAAAGATGCACTGAAATACGGAATGATAGATGAGATTCTGACAACTGCAAAATCTTGACCAAACCGACCATCCAAACAAACCATTTATTGATTACTATGAACTACATAAAAAGCGAAACCACCAAGTAGCGACACATGGTGGTTTCTTTATAGTCGTAACTATAAACCGGTCCTAAATGAGATTTCACATCTCCCGGTTATTTTTTCTTAGGTTCTTTCCTTTTAGAAGTTGTTTTCTTAGCAGGTGCCTTTTTCTTAGCAGGTGCTTTCCTTTTAGAAGTTGCCTTCTTAGCAGGTGCTTTCCTCTTAGCAGGTGCTTTCCTCTTAGCAGGTGCTTTCCTCTTAGCAGGTGCTTTCCTTTTTGATTTATCTTCAACAACAGGTTCAGCAACCTTTGTTTTACTCTCCTCTTTAACGGGTTTCTCTTCTACTTCACCAACAGACTCAAACACTGGTACATCATCATTAGAAGAATCTTTAAAAATCCAACCAAAGAGAGATTTAAGGATTGACCACACACCCTTTACAATTTTCTTTAAATAATTCATTACACGTGTATTTATTTTTAGATATATATAAAAAACAACACTCCCTATAACAACTTGATTTTCAATTATTTAAAACAATCATTTTAATAAAAAATATAAGTAATGTATGAAGTTTAAATATGACAAAGAGAAGGAAGAACTTGTAGTTACAGATGCATCGAGAATCGAGTACCACCAATTGAAAGTGTGGTTATCAAGACATGTAAAGGGGTATAAATTCATGCCAGCTTTTAAAATGGGTATATGGAATGGGCAACAAACATATTTTAAAGACGGTCGAATCAACTTAGGCCTTTGGAAAGAATGTGTCAAAGCAGCTAGGGAAATTGGCTCATCTTTCCAACTTGAAAACAAGGAAGATTTCCCATTGAACCGTGAAGTCACACAAGAATCTGTTAAAGAATTCTGTGAGAAATTTTTCAAAAATCACAAAGTGAAGGATAAATCCGGTAAATGGGTTTCGTTTATGCCGTATGACCATCAGATTGAAACTGCATTTAAAATATTAAAGAATAGATATTGCATGGCAGAAGTTGCTACATCAGGTGGTAAATCACTTATCATATCGATTGTTATGTTTTATACACTAAAGAATTTAAACCCAGATGCTAAATTCCTTATGATAGTACCATCAATAACATTAGTTACCCAATTTTATGATAACTTATTGGAATATAACTATGGTGAAAATTCACTTGCACAATTAAGGAGTGATAAGTTAGAATCATTACTAAGAGACGAAGATTATTATGGACCATGTAACCTTAGAATAGAAGAAGTTATGTCTGACAAACCAAGAAAGCATTCAGGTGTACAAGATGCTAATGTGTATATAGGAACATATCAGTCACTGGAAAAATGGCCAAAGAAATTCTTTCAACAATTCCACACCATATCTTGTGATGAGGCACATGGTGCAAAAGCCAAAACAACTCTCACAATACTCAAAAAAACATTTGGTCATGCATATTCACGATTTGGTGTTTCTGGAACATTTCCACCAGAAGACTCGTGTGAAATATTAACCATACAATCGGTGCTTGGTCCACTTATAACAGAAGTTTCTGCCAAACAACTAAAAGACAAGGGCATAATAACCCCAATGAAAATAAAGGCACTTATAATGAACCACAATGATCCTGCCTTTGCAAGACAAATGGATGAAATAAAACGAGGTGGGTTGGGTAAAGAAATATTAAACTTCGAAAAGAAATATATCCAAGAATCAGAACAAAGAAAAGAAATAATTGGGAAAATAATTGACAAGTGTGATAAAAACACACTGATCCTTTTCCACTCTATTGAACATGGGAAAGCACTTTTAGATTTTTTAAGTAAAAGATGTGGAGACAAAGAATTCTTTTATATAGATGGTGAAGTCAAGAACAAAAAAAGGGAAGAAATCAAAAACAAAATGGAAGAAACCGGTGGTAAAGTCAAGATACTTATTGCATCATTCGGGACATTATCTACAGGAGTTTCGATAAAGGCCATATTCAATGTAATATTTGCAGACTCATTCAAATCAGAACAAATAATAATTCAGTCTATTGGTAGGGCACTTAGATTACACAAGGACAAATCGACTGCATATATTTTTGATCTCGTAGATGTTTTTACAGAAAACAATCCCAAAAATATACTTTATAGACATTTTCTGGAACGTAAGAAATTTTACTTCAAAAGGGAATACCCATATTCAACCAAAACAATAATGTTACAAAACAAATAAAAGAACAATTATGAAACACTTAAATAAATACAACGAATCTTCCTTTGAAGAATTTAAAAAACTTTATAAGAAATCTGAATACAGAAAAGCAGCAAATATATTGTTATCTGGGTGGGGCAATGATAGAACACCAATTGATAAAAAAGAGGTAGATAGAATAAATGATTATATTGAAAAAACACCAAAAACCAAACAAGCAGAATATACCAAAGTGTTCAATGGTATGACCGGTACATTCTCTTAAACATTATCCCTTGGTAAAAACTCAACCTGACCATCATCATATTTCAGCCTTAAAACAGTTCTTATCTGCTTTAACTTACGTTTTTTCTTATAAACACCATCACCCTCACGACTACCCCTCTTATTAGTATTTCCCTCAATAGTCTCTATTTTATTATTACTTACTTGTGATATGGCAATACCAATATGACTGAACGTAAATATGATTATATCACCTGGTAATATTTTATCAAAGGGTGGTTTAATGATTTCCACATATTTTGAATTTTTCCTTGCCCAATTTTCAAAATCATATGCACCGGCAGTCCTCGGAAGTGTAAATGAATATCTAACACCATCCATATTAGAAACTGCCTTGAAACAAAAGCAAACAAATGCTGCACACCAAGGCCACCCCTTTGGATCGATTCCCGGTGTTTTTACAGGTGTTAACCAAGTAGAATCTTGATAAACATAAACTTCCGGACCAGTGTTTGAATTTTTGGGGTCTTCTTTGACTCCTTCTTGGGTTAATGCAATTTCTACAACCTTCTTTGCAAAATCACTTACTACACCTGATGATGGTCCTTCATTATCATCCACATACACAGGGTTACTTTTTGGTAATTTCTTTGTTGGGTCCAATAGAATGTTTGCCGCATCATTGTCATCAATTGCAGGTGAGAATGATGGCACTTCATCATCAAAGTCAATAGAAACATCACTTACCTTTTTAGTAGATTTCCAATCATCTCCCGATACTTGATCACTCTTTCTTTTCTTGGACATTTTATCGGGAACTGTTTTGATTTCTGAGTTACTATTAACATATACATTATTCGAAAGAAATTTGGGATCCCTTAATTCAAAGTATTCATTCAAAATATTCACAAACCCCGGTGTCGGTTGCACAGGAGCACTTTGGTTTCCCATATATGGTCCGGCACCAAGTCCAGCCAATTCCTTCACAAACTTATCCATCCAATTCATAAAATTCGTACCAAGTATTGCTTGTTGGTCAGCATTTGCATCACCAAGTGACAACTTAGAATAATTATCCTTTAAATTTATGTCTATGGTTGTATCTTGTATATTTATATTGTGAAACTTATAGTCAAGTATAAGACCTTCATCATCATTGGAATATATTTGTGTCTTGTGATCAAATACAATAGATTTCATCGATCGATAACCACCTTCTGATAAATCCTTTAACTTATTTTCCAAATTCATATTATAATGGTCTGAATAAATATATTCAGGTTTATATATGTTCCCATTATCAAAAACACAAGTTACCACTTTCCCGACTTCGGGTGCGTTGAATTCATTTCCGTTTATATCTTTCCATGGAGATGCCCATGGAATATCTTCGGTGTCGATTTCTTCAAAAACATTCACTATACGAACTTTACACCTACCAAGTCTTTTGGGGTCATTATTATCCTCTACAATCCCAATATATGTTTTACTTCCATCAATGTACATAAATTATATATGCTTATTTTATCCACCGGTTATAAACCCACTTAAAGTATCCCCACCAAAATCTCTGAGTGAATTCCTAACGTCAAAAAAGAACTGATTTGAAATACCATCAACAATCTGACTTTGATAAACATTTGTCGGTTCAGACATTCTACCAATACCAAAGGAATTCCTTATTTGATCAATCGAATCATTCACCAAAGAAAATTGTGTATTCAGTTGCCTCTGTGCTTCTTGTAATGCTGCATTTTTAAGACCATTCAATAACCTCGATGCTGCCGAACTTCTTTGATTATTTGCAAAATCATCAAGTGTTGCACCGGGTGTTATATTATCCCCCTCTGGACCCATCACAGACCCATTTGGTGAAACATCTTTTAACTTGAAATTTCCAGTGTTTGTTATAAACCCGGCTCTTTGTGGTATATCAACCGATGTTCCAAGTGGTTGTGGATTTACTTGGTGGTTATTAACTTCCTTAAACACTTCTTGACCCGGATTATAACGAATGAATGCCATGTCTGCATTTTTATATGCAAGTTGTATCTCCCATTTGTCAGTTACCTCTGGTTTCGATCCTAAATCGATTGAATCTGGATGTGTTGCCTTACTGAAAAAGAATTGGCATTCATATACCTTATACTCATATTTTGATAGATTTGATCTCAGAATCTCCAATTTGGACAAGTTCTCTTCAACACTTGCCCCCTTTTTAACACTTACAAAATTTCTAAGTTCAGAGATATTCAATTTCATATCAAATCTGAGAAGGTTCTCAGGACATATCGATTTACCACGTAACCTAGACCAATACAATGATTTATAAAGTGTGTATAATGTACCCATATTAAGTGTTGTGTCCTCATAAAAACCCAATGTAAGGAGATCATTCATATAATCGACAAATGCATTATGCTTCCCGGGTGTATTACTTTCTGATAGTTTATCAAGACCACCAATGGATTTAACGTAATAGAATTTATTTTTTCGGAACTCTTCTGAATTAAAATCCGTCTTGAATATGGAATTGGGTTCTATACCATTAAAGGTAACCCTTCTTGAAAATCTAAAATATTTGGAAAGTTCTCTTACAAACTCGTAATATATTTCAATTCTTGAAGAAACCTCATCATCCAACCCATTTGACCATTCACCTAAAAGAAATTCTTCCAATGCACCATTTAACAATGGGGATGCATCAACATCAATAACAATATCAAACCCAAAATACACAGGGTCTTCGTTATCGTGTGGTGTTATATAATCACCTTCATCATAATTCCAAATACGTGATTTACTTTGTTCGAATGAATTTAAGTTAGTGGCAGTTTCGAATGACTGCAAAACAGTTTCTGCATTATCATAATCGAGTTTGAATTTGAAATCACTAGTAGACACATCACCATATTTGTCATACTCACCATCACTACTTGCAAGTGATTTATAAATATCATTGGTGTTTCTCATTTCGGATGTGGAAGGTGGTATGACTTTAAATTCAGGATCACCACCTGTCCAATCAGAACTCACTGTTTTATAATACTCAACCGGTGTAAACCCAGGCCGTTGATTTGAAGTTTTGTCTATGAGTGTTTCTTTCAAAGAAACCATTGCCTTACCATCAGGTGGTCCAGTTCTATTATTAACATGTTTGTTGGATGGGTGACCGGGGTCGTTAAAGCCGGGTAATTGACCCGCCCTTGGGTTACCCAGTGCATCATTCAATTGATCACCTGCATTTTGAAAAAATCTATTTAGACCATCTGCCATAATTATATATATTAAGATATAACAGTCTTCAGGAAAAGGATTTCTAAAAGAAATATATAATAAGTGATGATAAAGAAATATTTCGAATTCATAATAGAAGGAAAAAAAGGGGATTATTCAAATAAAAATCTAATAGAGGAATTATGTGTCTCTATGGTATTGATCAACAATGAATTCCTCGATGCAATACTGGACCAAGGACAAAAAGCCAGATACTCCCAAAATTCTAAGGTTTTTATAACAGACCTTAAAAATTTGGTAATGAATAAGAACCGACTCAAATTAGGTAAATTCTTTGATGGTAAATGTGAAGAAGATGCCAATTTTTCGAAATTGAGATCCGTTTTTGATGATGTTGAATTCGACATTGAAAGAGATTGGAATAAATTAGTAAAATCCCGTAACACTGCACGTAACATCAAAGACAAGTTATTGGGCGAGGAAAAACTAACACCCGACCAAATAAAGAATGTCTATTGGCTAGGTCCGAATAAAGATTTGGAACATCAAGAAGATCTTGTTATTGAAACAACACTTGGAAGACAATATTCACTTTTCCTCAATAAGAACATGAAAAGCCAAAAAACATCTTCTTTTAATACTTTTGCAGATGAATTCATTGGACCAGACATAGATAGATTGTATAATGAAGACTTTATAGAAAAATGGAATAAGATAACACAGGAATTCGTGAGAATAACCTACGAAAATGCAACAAAACCAATTCAAGAACATATCGAGAAGTTCATAGATCCAAGAAGAATACAATCATTGGGTTACTTTGAGTATTTTAATATTAAACACCGTGACCCAAGGTTCAAACATCTTGGTGAACAGATGCCCGAGTTTGAAAAAAATGTTCTAATGTTTTCAGACCTTATGAAATTCATCTGGAAAGATGCAAAAGTTTTTCTACAAAATTATGAAAAGGCAAAAGATGAATGGGCAGAGGTTAAAATCGTAACACTAAACTCTCGTATATTGGAAGAATTATTCACAAGTTCCCTCATCAAAAATAAATCAGAAGAGGTTGAGAAATTAGACGATGGTTATAAAAGATCATCTGGTTCACTTAAAATGAAGTTGATGAAAGTATTTGTTGAGAAATTAGGTTGTATTGAAAGACCGGTCTTCTTTGTTTCAAAAACAGGAGATGAACTACATAGAATACCCGCAAGAACGTTCTTCCGTTCCAATTATGAAACAATTGATATCGACTTTGATTACCATGTGAAATTCCAAAAGAGTATGGATGATGATGAACTGAACGACTTCAATATGAAGGTTAGAATGAATTATAACGGAGATGTATTATTGAAATTTAATATAATAGTTAAATTTACCGGAGGAGAATTTTCAAATAAACTAAGTGCCAAATATAAATTCGACATACCAACAAATTTCAATTATATCATAAGCAAAATTGAGAAGGAGTCAGAAGTTTAATAGATATTCAAAAGAGTATCAATCATTATGGCATCAAATCCAGCAACAGTAGGTTTAGAAGATAATATTGAGAAACTAAAAAATCTCATTTACGCAGGTGATACGACTTCGGGTATAATAAACCAAATTACCAGTCAATTCCTTCCTTATGAAGAAATTGCTAAAAAGCTAATATTACTAAAAAACCAAAAAATGACAAAGGAGGATGCTGATCTTATGATAGATGGTCCTGAAGAAAGAGACCAATCAACTGAAAATAAAGCAGCACAATTCCTTTCCAAACAAGATGCAGAAAAAGCATTGAGTGGCTATGTAAACACACCCCTCAAAGAACTCGTATTCCCATTGGAAGGCAGAACATTCACTCGGTCAGGACAAACCCAATCCAAAGAAGAACGAAAGGAAGATAGAAAAGCTAAAAATGAACAAAGAAAAGAAGAAGCAAAGGCCAAAACCGGACAAGTACGTGACCAATTCATTGAAGAAGCCAAGAAAATAGTTGAACAAGTTAAAAAGGCCCTATTTAAAATAATATCTGAACAAGCAAATATTATACAAGAACTTGTTAAAGCAGCCATATCATTCGGTGTAAGCATTCCTGCAATGGCAGTAATGGTAGCAGCACCACCTTGGAATGTAGCAGCCGCCATCGCCCTCGTATTAGGCATAATAGAAACACTGAACGCATTGGCCAAGAGATTAACAGATATTGTAGAATACTTAGACCCACTGAAACAACTTAAACTCTTATTACCAGACGAAGCATATCAGGTAATAACTTTACCACTAAATATTGCAATTATCATACTAATTGGTATATATACACCGATTGCTGCATTAAAAAAGGGAATTGATAGCATTCTCGCCTTTCTCTTGAATCTAATAAGTCCAGGTAACATCAGTGGAACAATTGATAAGATAAAAAGACAGAAAAGAAAAAAAGAACGTGAAAGAGATAATACGGATGATGATGATGAACGTCAAGCACTTGAAGATGAAATAGAAGGCTTGGAAACTCAATGCAGAGAATTGGAAAATGGGAATTTCGATAAAATAACATTTACTGATGCTGATCTTAAAAATTATACAGACACCGCAGATATCTATGAAGAAATAAAATCAGTTGAAAAACTAGCAAATGATGTTGTATATGTATACGATGTTAAATTACCTGATGGTACAATTATGAGGGACTTATCACTTGATCAATTAGAAGAAATTAAAGAAAGATATGATATTGTATTCAACAACCAGCAAAGTGAATGATATAACAATAAAAATAAAGATTTATTATGCCTAAATCAAAACACAGGAAAAATCACAAGAAAAAATTAGCAGCACGTAAGGAACGTATCAAAAATGAAAAAAGGAGATATGAGAAAATGCAACGCGAATTCATAAATCAGTTGATTGAGAAAGAACGTGAAAAAGGTATGTATGATAATATGCCAGAAGTTCCAAATACTGATGGTGCAACAGTGTCTACACCAAGCACTGATTCAAATGGTGATGACCCGATCATAGAGGGTCCATCTATCTAATTCGTTTAAATATATAGTATAGAATGGATACAAATAATAATTTTGTTATAAACTTTGACGAACCATCTGAACAAGACATGTTGTATGTTTGGGGGAAGATGGGACATATGCCCTCAAAAACATCAATTCACACTAATTTAGAAAGTGATGTTTTTAGAGAATTGGTATTTTCCTATTTTCCCAATATGAAAAACGAAGTAATGACCAATGATATTATTCCGATAAATGGGGATGTTGTAAAAAACACAAAATTTATAGATCTATTATTTGAAGACACATGGATATCATACCTTGAATTTGATATAAATGGTGATTTTTATATCGATGACATAACCATTTTCCATAAACCGGAGTCATATGAATCAATATACAAATTCGTATCTGATGTATCAGAAATAAGCAATAGCACTGAAGACGATGTGTCTATAAAAGATAGTGTTTTATCGGTAAGGGATGGTATATTGGAAACATCTCCTGTATACAATGAGGTCGATTATGAATTTATAGAGTTATTCTACACAAAGTCCACATATGTTGGTATCAAAAAAGTGTTAAGGTCTTTAAAATATGACCAATGTGGTATAAATATTTTATACGGACAGAGAGGATTGGGAAAAACAGAATGCATTAAATATATCACAACAAAAGTAGAACAATCGACATTGTTCATACCAAACAACCTCATAGAACAATCGATAAATAACCCTGAGTTTAGAAGTATAATATCTAATTATGACAAACTCATAATATTAATGGATGATTGTGAATTCTTGACCAACTCTCAATTTTCTAAAATGAATCATTTCACATCAAACCTAATGCAATTGGTGGAAAGTTATGGTAATTTGGACATACATTTTATTTTGATATTCAATGAAAATGAAGATAAAATTGACCAAAACATAGTTGAATCAAACTCAATAAAAAATATTGTTAAGTTTGAAAACCTATCAACTGAGGAGGCGATTGAACTCAATAACCACCTAAACCTTGATGGGGAGATAACCAACCCAATGAAAGTAAGGGATGTTATAAATCCGAACCGCCCAAAAAGAAGACATATAGGACTATGACAGAAGAACAAGAAGAAATTATTTTTCAAGAACTTATGACATCAGATTTTAATGACCACTCTGACCATGATACTTGGAGAAATCGTATTTTCCTATTTAGGAAATATTATAAAATGCTATATGCAAAGTATAAAAATTCATCAAGTAATAATGAACTACTTACAAAAGATTTAAATGAACATAGATCAAATGAGAATAGGTTAATTACTCAAATGAAAAATGAACTTTGGGAACTTAGAAATGAGAATGAAAAATTGAAAAAGCCAAAGAAGCTTACATTAGTGGAACGTTTCAAAGGCATGACCAAACAAGATATATAATCTATAAAAATAAAATTGATGAAATGGAATATGTTGATAAATATGATGAACTTCTAAAAGTACTTACAGAAGAAATTGAAATCGATGGTAAGAAATACAGTGCCAAAGAAGAATTTGATAAGTTCTTTGTTCGGGGAAATAAAGCAGCTGGAACGAGGCTCCGAAAAATGATGCAGATGTTAAAAGGAACAGCACAAGAGGTTAGAGAAGACGTAAGATCCTACAAAAAACTTCTATAAAACTTAAAAACCCCAACCAATTGTTGGGGTTTTTGTTTAATATATACTATATGAAAAAATTCTCTAAAATAACAAACGTAAAAGTAAATGAAGAACCTAAAAGCGAAAAGGCGGAAATGTCCGACCTTGAAGAACTGAGGATGAGAATCCATATGATCCTTGAAAATAATCTATCAGTGGGTGCTTCTGGTCCAATACATCAAGTTCTCCAAGGTGGAACTGTGAGGGTTGAGGGAAAGGAAAGAGTTATCCAATCAATAATGGATATGTTTGATGAGATAAGTAACAAAAAAACCATTAAATTATTGGAATCAATGAAATCACACATCGGTGATCATAAGATAATAGATTCTAAGATAATGGACTTAAAAGATGAAACCTTTTTGAAAAATGATCCAGTTATGAAGAATCTCAAAACAAGAATAAAAAATCTCTCCGAAAGGTATTCAGATGACGGGGAATTTAAAAAAGTTATGTCTTTAAAAGCATCTAAGATGCCATCTAGTGCAATGATTGCTGTTGAACTTACGGATATACCCAAAAACCGAAAACGAGTTGTCTATGAGTGTCTAAGAGATCAATTGGCCGATGATAACTAATCACCTTCCATCTGAATAATACAATTCAACCTTCTTCTAGGAACATCTACAAAAATCTTAACCTTATTTATTCTAAGTTTTTTGAATTTTTTCAACTTTATTGTTTGAACCAAATCACTCACAAGAATGGTTAAGTAACCAGTATCTGGAACAAAAGCCGCCTCATCACCCACATCGACCTTAAATAAGAAATCCGGAAGAGTGTCATCATCACTGTTCTCGACAGTTACAACATTTTCAAGGTCATGTAATAATTTCGAGCAATATACTGGGAAATATTCATTAATTTCACCCGAAGCCAAATGGTTTTTCATCGACCTTATAAAAATCTCACTTGTTTGGTCAGATAATTTATAATGTTCATTTACAATTTTCAATAATTCTTCCATACCTATTATATGGTCTGGTGTGAATTAAGTTGCCTCGTGATGATCAACTGGTTTTATTTTCCTTTCCGAAAAAATCGTTTTTAATTGGTTATACGAAATTGGTGTATAATCCCATCCATTACACCCAACATCAAGAACTCTCCTATCATATAACCACCTCACTTCAGGATTTTTTGCAATAGATTGATGACTGTGACCGTGTAAATGCCATGCACCATAATGACCCTTATTCCAAGAGAATATCATATAATGACACAGTACAATAACTTGCCACCCTCGATTTGCATCATCATCTCTTATATTTATCGTAGCACCACCCAATGCAGTATCATCACCGAATATCCGTTCAAATACATTCATCCTTTTAAGATACTTTATTCGGTCATGGTTACCCATTATAAGATAATGTGTTCCATTCAATTGTTTCATTATCTCTTCTGCAACACCCGGTCGGCATTTATAATAAAGATCACCTAAATTGAAACATAGTGCATCATTACCCACAACAGAATTCCAATTCTGTATTATGGCGTGATGCATTTCATCTACATTATCAAATGGGCGTTCATCATGTTTAATAACTGCCTTATGACCTAAATGTAAGTCTGATGTAAAATATATGTTATGGGTATCAATTCTCATTTCTTTATTTTTTCTAAATCTACTTCAAATGTTTCTATTAACCGTTGTGAAGGAAGTTCATACACACGGTCTTCAATTTTTTCTGTTACAGTAATATCATATGCCTTTATATATCTTCTTACATCTAAAACTTTGAAATCGGAACGAACACCTTGATTGAACAATTTTTTCGTTTTGAATCTTGAATCATACCATTCTTTATCCATTTCATTATCTATGTATATAACCTCACCGGTACTTGGTGGCATTATCGATGCAATTGTCAATATATGGTTATTCTCACAAAAATACGATACCTCACTTTTATCTTCCATCATACTTTACTTGTTACGTTTCTAAATTGCGTTAATATATTATTCTTCCTTTCTCGAAATGTTTCATCGAGTTCTTCCCATGTCCAATCATATCTACTCCAAAGTTCAGTATGGATGTCATTGGCAACGCCCCAATCCACTATTTCTCCATGTTCGGCTATCTGTATCCCGAACATCGGTATCCTAAGTGAATGAAAAAGAGACTTTATACCAACCGCATAATCACCTTTATTCACCTTTTTCTTTGCTTTTACCCAAGAATTGGATGATGTGTGTGAGAATGAATGCCTAAGACTTGGTATGTTCAAATTAAATTTGAAATCACCATCAACAATCCGAAACTTATCAGGTGCAAGAACACACTCAACAGAACCAGGTTTGTGTTCTTTCAATTGTTGTATAAAATCTTGTGGTGTTATTACATGTATATTATATGAACCCCTTCTCAATTCAAGGTTGGATACAGTTCCATTAGCAATCAATTTAATATCCCAATCAGATTCATTTTTGAAATTTCCATAAACCCTTGATCCAAATATATAACACCCCTTGACCCTTAATGGATGTGTTCCTGATTTTTCAATTATCTGTTCCAATGTAGGAATCATATTACAAAGATATAAAACAATCTAAGAAATAACCAAGTATGTCCAATTTATTTTTTAACTTTAAGTAAAGATGCCTTATCATACTTATCATCAGAGTCAAATCTAGTATCAAAGAAATTACCATACCCATTATCAGTTACTATTCTGGTCTCTGATGAAATTGTAGCAAATGGTCCCAACTCACCTGAACGGAATATACCCCCATTCATATCCCCATTCAAATAACCATTCATAAAGAAACAATCAGATATAGTTGTCTGTTCAACATGACACGCCATTAATTTAGAACCACCAACTTCCGAATTATGAACACTTGATTTGGTAAGTTGTGAATTTTTAATATCACACCCATGGAAATTACATGTATCATATATACCATCTATGATCATACAATTTATGAATTCAGTTCTGTTAATTGTCATCAATGATTTGACATTAGCATCAACAACTTCAAGAACTTGGCGGGTTGTATCATAATTCACAATACAGTCTTTCAGTTCATCTGCCGATTCTATTAGATCGTATAGATCTTCATATATTCGTAAATAATTTGAATTGACAACCTCATATGCACCATCCTGATCAATTTGCAATTCAATAGTTGGAAATTCAACCAAGAAATTGTCAAATTTTGAAAAGGTTTTGAATCTATTTATGTTTTCATCCATAAACTCTTCTAATTTATTTGCATCGTGTGTATCAAAAGAAGACCCTATGGAATTGTATACATCTAATATGAATCTATCCATGAAGTAAATTATCGTTCCTATATTCTTTTCATAACCATCCCCACCAATATATCGATATTCTACACGTTGGTCTTTTTTACTTTTCGAAGTATTTATGAAATTTATTCCAAAATACTTATCATTTGGTAGTTTCATAGAATGCCTTACCGAATCAATATTTACGTTGAAGAAGTCATATTGTTTAAATGGTATTAAACTCTTAACAGACTTTGCATATATATTATTCTTCCTTTGTGGGAAAAATCGATAAACTTCCTCTTCATTTGTATTCAATATCAATTTCAATATATTTAGATCATTTAGATTTATATCACCATCGAAAGAAATGTTCATATGCAATGAACATTTATCATTCGTTCTACCATATTTCTGTATAAAATTCATTATTTTAGATAAGAAATATTTCGCCTCTGTATATTGCAGTGGTCCAGTTATTATTTCAACCATATTGCTACCACCCGATAAGTCTGGTTCCATTTTAAAATTTTCGGAATCTGGCTTGAATTTTGAGTGATATTGACGGAAACCATGTACTTTAACTGGATCAAGTTCTTTATTAAAAAGTTCAAGTGTCTTATAATAAGACATATCAACCATATAGAATTCAAATTCAAATCCAACTACTGCTTTATTCAATTTTTTGTATTCATGTATAAACTTCTCAGAATATTTTCTCATATACTATATATTATTAATATGAACATCCATTCTATCAATATACACCCACACAAAAGATATGGTTCAGTATGCTGAAAAATAAAACTGTTAAATTAAAAGTAAGTAGGAAAACTATAACACATTACCGAAAATTAGGATATGATTGTAATATTAACGAATACATTGACATTAAAATAACTGACCTACAAAAGGGGAGCCATGTAAAGGTTGATGTTATTTGTGATGTGTGTGGTACTGAAAAAGTTATAATGTATCAAAAATATGTTAAAAATATAAACAATCAAGATATCTATTGTTGCTCTAGCAAATGTGCTCAATTCAAAGTGAAAAGCACTTCCTCGAAAAATATGGAGTTCAATATTACACACAAACAAATGATTAACACATGTTAATTTCTTCCAAGTTTGATTGAACGGTTTGACGTTAATAAATCAGAACACGAGATTATGTTGAGTAGAAAAATATATAGAATATATAACGTAGGTAATATCAAATACTCATTGACCAAACACTGATGGATAATCTTTAATAGTTTGTTTGAAATATGGAAGGGGATCCACACCACCAATATATACCAACAAAGATATAATTGATGCCATCTATGAACTTTTTCTGTGTTTATTCCAAAAATCGAAAGAAAGTCGACAAGTATTTTAAAAACAATAGGATAAGAAACAAATATGTCATTGACATAAAACGAATTGTTGATGAGGAAGAATTAGATTTCAATGAAGATAAAACATATCTGAAGATTCTCATATTCAACCGAATTGAACAAGCAATTGAAAGGAACAAAGATATTTATTATCTCCCCAATTTCAATGAAGAGTTCTCAATAAATAAATTACTCAACCTCAAAAAAATGCTAGGAGAAAACGATTTTAATGTTCTTGTTTTCTATAACGAGTTCAGAAAAGAACCAAAAACACTAAATTCAATCCTCGAAAACCTCTCAAAATTTAGCAACTCGCAAATAATCCGGGATTACTAAACACACTAGAATACTAAGAAACATATAAATGATAATATATATCACAAATCATTTATAATATGGCAGCATACACATCTTCACCTTTAAGTTTAACGACATTTTCCGGTATAGGAAGTTATGCAACTGGAAATGATATTGGAAGCATTTTTGCATCAAAGAATAAATACCATCGTTTCGAAACTGGGAGAGTTCAGAATAGTGTTCTCTCAAAGGATGAGAATATTCACACAAATGAGATGTATGATGTTTCAACATTCAACATATTGAAATCATTTGAATCAATTGATCACTTAAGGTTAAACCCTGCCGATTTTGCTTACAATAGAGATTTTGGTGTTTATCCTAATAACAGATTGATAATACTCAGAAGGTTTGCAAATCCAATTCAAGATGATATTTATTCACTTTCGGACAAAGAAAGTCCGGGTGTTCCTATATCAACAGTGGTCGGCTACGTTAAAGATACTGATGATTTTATGGACTTTGATATAAGTGAGGAATGGATTAAAGCAGATGCATCATTTCGTGATATATTAAACAAAGTTGGTGATGATTTTTCATTTGGTAAATTTAAAATAGGTGATATACTAACAAGAGGAAATAATATAATACCGATGCCCGGAGCAACGGAACTTCTACAAAGAAGGTTATTGGTGGAATTTGGTTTGATAGACAAAAATGACTCAGCAGTTATACCATCAGGTGATCCAAACTTGATAAAGGATGCAAAGACACGAAAATTGATAAAGGATGGCGAAGCGGGATCGGGACTCAATGGTAAAGTTTCTGTTAATTTTGAAGTGACGTATGAACAAAAGTTCATCGATGGAGTCGATCCAACTTTTGTCTATATGGATATACTCGGTATTTTGCTCTCAATGGGTACATCACCATCTAAATTTTATTTAGGTGGTAGAGAAAACACTGCATTGGGTGAAAAAATCAAAGCATTTATAAAAAACCCAAATGCGGTTATCAAAGATTTTATAAAAGCAACTATATCTACATTCAGTGATGCAGTAGAAAAGCTAAAATCTTTATTTGATACCGCAACAGAAACTGTCTCTGATGATGATGGTGAAAGTGTTACTGATTCAATTTCCCGAAATGCAGGAGAGGCGTGGGATTATTTTGTTGAAAAATTCAATGGGGATGCTGAAAAGGCAGCAGATGCTGCTGTGGCAACTTCTGAAATACAAAATGTTTTCTCAAATATAACAAATTATATATCCGATTTCATTTCTGCAAAATACCGAGTACAAGCACTTGGAGTTTTCTCGGCATTGTCCGGTGCTCCATCAACCCCATGGCATGTTACTATTGGAAATCCATTAAGACCAGTGTTTTGTTCCGGTGATATGTTATGTACAAAAATAAACATAAAACAAGGTCCACAACTTAGTTTCAATGACCTCCCAACATATATAACAGCATCCATTGAACTACAATCAGCACGTGATCAAGGATTGCAAGAACTATTCACAAAGTTCAATTCAGGTGGTATGAGAACATTAAGCACAACAACTACAAAAAATAGGAAAGGTTGGTTAATATCACCGGGTACTACGTTTTGGTCTGGTGAATTTGGGTTGGAAACCGGATTGGATGGTGTAGTTTTCCCTAGTGTTGATGCTGCAAATAACGTTGCAAATACTGTCGATGCAACTAAAGTAAGTGAGCAGACAGATAAAATACAACCGGACCCATCAATTGCGGAAACGTTCGTCAGTACTGCCTCTGATACATTAGAAAGTGCAAGGGAGGGTATAGGTGGTGGACTTAACACGATATCAGGTGGTGTAAATAATGCTGCGAACTTTGTTCGTGATGGGTTTTCAAATATATTTGGTAACTAATGGACTTACACGATATAGACATATTAAGATTTGTAAATGGGATAGCCGACCTATCACAGAACACCTTCAATTATGATAATGAAATTATCGGAAATGAAAGTGAAAAAGCATATATTATACAGAGGGGTGAAGAAATGAGGGCAGACCTAATATGTGATAATTTGTATGATAATGTTGATAATGTTGATATGTTGTGCAATTATAACGGTATTGATAACCCACTGAACTTCAAAGAAGGCGAAACAATTTTTTACCCAATGGAATCAAATGTATCAAAACTCAGATACAGTGATCCAAATTTACAAGAAAATGACCTTTTAACACAATCGCCCACAAAAACAACAAGGAAGGATCCAAACCGAGAGGAATATATTAACAACAACCGATCACTACCACCAACACAATTAAGTAGAAGAATAGACCCACTCACATCGGAAAATGATGATCTTTCAATAGGTGATGGGTTATTTTAATAAATAACATATGCTAAATCCAACTGATTATACATTCAATGTGGGCATATATACTGACCTCTCGTTAGAGGAAGTACACGAATTGGTGTTCAATAAATTAACCGAGTATGAACCAGACAACGAAACTTCACTACGTGATGAATACACCATACTGAAAAACGACCATTTTTATCTTATGGGAAACTGGGAACAAAAGGTTGGAATAAGAGAACAAATAATCAATAAGGCAGTTGAGATAATAAACATAGTTGATGGACCGAAATCAGCAAATCCGAATATCGAACAAGTAAGTGAATTGGAAGAAATCGAAACAATCGATGTTACATCAATTGAAGTGCCACCAATCGATGATGGACTTATTCCACCTATTGACATAGAAACTTATAATAGTGGTATAGACACTGACCCAAATATAAATGCCCCCATACGAACATCAGAAACGCCAATTGATGATATAATAGAACAACCAATTGAAAGAAGTGATGAAGAAGACCGAAAATCAAACGAGTCAGATTTTAACCCAGTTGAACTGACACAATTGGAAAAACCTACGATAAAACCCATAAAAATAAAATTCCCCACAAAGGGTATGAGTAAAAGGGACAAAGAACAATTTGGTATTGGGCTTGGTCAAGTTCCACTTGTTTATTACAATGGTGTGCATATAGAATACAACCGTATAAAAACATTCAGTCTTTACCACGAAGGAATATTACCCGCAATAAGTATGAGTTTTACCGACCAGGCAGAATTTCGTGACATAGGCTTCCCAACTGATAATATATCTATAACAATTTTCATATACTCCCGTTCAAAGAAAATCCGATCTGTTTATATGGACTTCAAAGTAACCAATATGAGGGATCACCAAGGACTCGTTCATATAACAGGCATTGCCGATATACCCGAAATATACTTAATAGACTTTAAGGCTTATAGAGATAAGACATCACTACAAACAATGAGAGACGTTGCCAAAAAATGCAAGTTGGGTTTCAATACGAATATATCATCCACAAATGATAAACAAACATGGGTAAATCCAGGGAAAACAAGAAAGAAATTCATAGAGAATATAACTAAAAATGCATACATATCAGATTCTTCTTTCGTAGTATGCTACATCGATTTTTATTACAATTTATGTTTTATGGATCTTGAAAAAGAAATTGGGCGAGATATATCCAACGACCTTATGAGACTGAGTTCAGGTAAATCAGAACTTACCGAAGAAGATATAGATGAAGAAAAAGTAGTCCCGGTCATACTCACAACCGATAAATCAGCACTTGATACAAACTGTCATGTTACCGAAGTTGACATATTGAATCAATCAACAAGAGTAAGTTTGAACAAAGGATACTTGACAAAAACAAGGTTTTATGATTCAAATAATAAAGAAATGTTGATGTTCGATATTGATACCATATCCAATGACCGAAATAAATTATCACTTAAAAGCAAAAAGAATGATACATATTTCTACAAAGAAAATAGTAATGCTGAATGGGTTGGGAAAATGGATAAATATGATAATGGGACAGGTAATGTACATGACAACTACAACTATGCATTGATACACAATAAAGTCAATCGAACCGAATTGAATAAAATAGATATTGATATAAAATTGGATGTTCCCAATTACAACTTCTATTTATATCAAAAAATAAGATTTGAACTAATATATGACGTTCCTGGTGCAGTTTCAACTTCCATAAAACATGAAAGGATTTCTGGTGAGGCGATAATCAATAGTATAGAATACACGTTTGATGGTAATAAATTCTATCAAAATATAGGACTTATTCGAAGAGACCTTGAAAAAACAGAAGAAGAGATAAAAAACACTGTAGAGGAAAGAAATTTTACAGAGCAGTTCCAAGACAACGAAAACCCACTTGGACCGAATGATGACCTCCCACAAAATGATATTGTGGATGATGTAGCTGATGTCATTGATGAAGTGCCTACTGTTCCACCGATACCAAGTGATATAAATGGCGAGAATCCGGACTTTTGGACATTGGTTGCAGTTGCATCAAGAGAGGATAGTGACCCACAAGCAAGGGCAGATATTGCACAATCAATATACAATAGAGTAAATGCAGAAGGTTACCCAAATTCCATAAGATCTGTTATTATACAGAATTGGGCATATGAACCAACATGGAGATACCCAAGAAATTCTACACAAGATGGGCTACCCAATCCAGAATGGTTGAATATTAAAGATGCCCAAACTGCAGCAGAGGCAGCAGGGTGGAACAACATTGATGTGATACAATCAACAGCCGATTCTATTTTGAACCAAACACTCCAATCCAATGCAGCCAAATTTGTAGAAGGCAGAACGGACTTCCTTAGTGAAACACAAGGAACTCCTGACCAAAGAAATGCTAAAGACCCCACTAGACTTGCTATTATGAGAGAAGAGAATAGACCAAATAATGTATTTGCATGGAACTATAATTACAAAGATAATATTGCATACACCGTCCCAAATTGGGAGTCTTTTGGTATAGTGTCTAGTAATTTAGCATAACCTATTTAATATATAATCTATGGAACGTATAAAGAACTTTGAATCATTTGTAATAGATACATCATTTGATCTCATTGATAACTTAAAGGAATCACTTTCAATGTGGCATGATATGTTGTTGGCATCTATGGGAGCACAGGAAGTTAATATTGAAGAAGAGTTCGATATCAGTAGTGAGGTTTCTAAACTTGATATAGACAATATGGTAGAGAATAGTGATTTTCTTAAAGCACTTTCGAGCATTGGCCTCAAATCATCACCTGTCGAAGAAACAGATGATTATGAAACATTCATAAACAAACCGTGTAGGTTCATGTTAATATATCGATTGGGTTCGATTGAATTGGAAACGCCTGAATATATCCTTTTCCAATCGTGGGATGATTCTAGGAAAGATTGGACACAAACAGAACTATATCGAATTGAAGGAAATATAAATGAATTCTATGATAAATTAACATCTCGTACAATAGAGATAGTTGATGGTGAAACAAATTACATATACAATACATCAAATGGTAATGATTGGATATTGCAGAACCCACAGAATCAAAACGATGTTTATTTGAAAAATTTCAGAAAAGAGGAATTTGAAGAACTTATAAATAAAAAGGGTCTTAAACTAAATATCATTTGAAATATTTACCAATATAATCAACAATAACCTTCCCCTTATCCTCTTCACCTTCCGCCTCCAACCATTTCCAAGTAAATGTTTTTTTCAGAAACTCTGTTCTTTTCTCATAACTATCAATCCGTTCTTTAATATCATCGATTGGTATTGAGTCTTCAGGAAATATATCCAAGGACATTGATAATTTAAGAAGTCCAAGGTAATCACCATTTTCATATGCCTCGTTTGCCTCAACATACATAGAATTCAAGAGTTCGTTGTTTATTTTATCGGGATGTGTTTCTTTGGCTATTTTTCTATAAAGGTCTTTTGAATCCTTATCAACAACCTTTTCAATAACTTTCTCAGATTCAATCGGTTCTTCTTTATTTGACTCATAAACCTCTTTCAATTCCGGATAACCCTTTAAAAATTCATTCACCGATTTCATAAAAAGGGTATCGGCACTTGATATAAGCCCTGATTGGTATTCATAATCTGCCTCAACCCATTCAAGTTTCTTAAATAGTCGTTTAAGTTCTAATATACGTAAACTATCCATCATTGTTTTTATTCAATAATTCACGTTATGTTGTCGGTATTCCCACATTAATTCCAAATCCCACATTAATATATAGAATATGGATATAAAACAACTCAACACACTTAAACAGATTTTCATTGAAGAAGGTTTAGTAGAAGATGCCAAAGATATTGAGGACATTATAAATGAAACAACATCTGCCACGGGTGGTAGTTCGGGTGGGTCGGTTCATTCAGGGGGTACATCATTATCAAATGCAACAACTGCAGGTGCAGGTGCAATACAATCATCCCAACCATCAGCATTGCCAGGTGCAATGAACGGTGCAGATTGGATGAATGGTGGTGGTGAAGAAGGAAGTGGTGATATATCAGTTCCATATAACCCATCAGGTGCAAATAGAGTATTTCAGAAAGTACCAAGGATGGGTAAAAATCACGGATCACGAACCGGAAAGAAGTCAAGAGAACCTAAACTTGATATCAAACAATTAAAAACAATGTTACAACATTCAAAAGATGCTAGAGAAAAAGGTGAGGGGAAAGGTAAAGTTATGAGTTTTGATGACTTTGCAAAAGGACACTTGAAAGACGTAACAAAAGTTAAAGATTAAGAATTAAACCATTTACAGTTAAAAACATATAACACATAATGGAAATTGTGAAGAAAATAATAATATGTGGACCTGGTGGGTCTGGAAAGGATTATTTACTGAACCAATTGAATAATTCCGAACACAAAACATCTATTAAAACAACAACAAGACCAAAACGCCTTAATGAAAAAAATGGGGTGGATTATTATTTCACCACCATTGATGAGTTTGAAACCGATAAATACATTGTAAAAGAATCATTCAAAAACCATATAGATGATGTATGGTATTATGGTATAAGTGAATCAGAATTCAACAAATCCAATGTTTTAATTATGACACCGGGTGAATTGAAACAACTTGATGAAGAACTACGAAAGAATTGCTGTGTTATTTATCTCAATATCGATGAAAGTGTACGAAAAAACCGCCTTTCAAGTAGGAATGGTATGGACGATTCAGTTGAAAGGCGGTTAATTGCAGATAGGAAGGATTTTTTAGGGTTCACAGATTTTGATATAATGATAACAGACCCGAATTTTTCACCCAATGAGGTTATTTCTCTTCTTCCTTAATAGAATCCAATAACACATCTTCTACAAATTCACCCATCTTAATTTCTCTATCAACACAATATTTCTTCACCTCACTATGAACATCTGCTGATATTGTCAATGTTTTAACTTTTTTCTGTTCTTTTTTCTTGATGATTGCTGCTTCCAACATCTTAAGTTTTGATTGTGCATTTTTGATTTTATCAATAGAAAAGTCTGCTGCATTTTCTTTAATCTCGTCAAAAGTAACTTCAAGTTCATTTGCTATTTCTTCTAATTTTCTTTCCATAATATATTTTTCTTTTTAATTATATAATTAAATAATTAAATAGTTTTCAGAAAGATGGATTTTTTATGTTTTACTATCCTTAATCCTTTCATCGATATTTAAATACCCAGAAAGACCAATACATAATGTTAAGTTATCGGGTTCAGTGTGTAACGAACTTGTATACCAAATTATGTCTATTTCACTCCCATCTTTTGTTATATATGTTGTGTGGTAGTCGGTAAATTTCTCGTCCTTTTCCACGAATTCTTCATAATCACCCAAAACACCATCCCTTTCATTTTTCTTAACCATCTTTATCCATGGAATACTACACATCTCTTCTTTGGTATAACCCATATCATCTGCAAACCGTTGATTGACATAAGTCCACTTACCATCTGGATGAGAATAACCTACATATATAGGGAACTCAGATAAGTCAATAATCTCAACAAACCTTTGTATGTGTTGAAAATTATTAACAATCTTTGTCAATTTGCTCAGTTCATCATTTAGATTTCCTTCCATTATTCTTATTTATCTTATATTTTTCATTTTTCTGAGACATTTGATCATTTTTACTACCAACACCCTTTAATTTATTCAATTCATCATAAAGGTCATTACACACACGATCTAACTCATCACGAACTTTTCTATTACCGTCTTCTTTAATACCCATTATTTATTCATAAATGATCGAATCAAATCTGTGGCACTTACAACAGCAGGTATAACTTTTTCCATTATATCTTTCTGCAAATCGTCCTTATCATTATTAAGTGATTCTATAAGTCTTTTCAACTCTTCAATCTCTCTATCCTTATCCTTAATCCGATCATCATATATTTTTTTTATTACACCAAATGCAGTTGCCAATGCACCAACAAGGGTTAAAATAACCCATCTCATCCACCCAAATTCGTCATTATCCATAGGCGGTTCATTCATTGGTTGAGCATTAATTAACACAGTAGGAATAATTACCGATGTCAAAAGAATTATTATTACAGTCTTTCTCAAATCTTTACAATTAATTTTATTCTATAAACTATATATTTTTTCCACAAACCGAGAATTGGTTAATTTATATATAGAACAAAATATAAAATGCCATGTCCCATAAAGAAAATATAAACAAAGTACATTATCTTCTAACAGAAAATTTCGACAATGTAGAAATAAAGGAAGATGCAAATAGAACTTTTGGAAATCACGTTGTGATAAAAATAAGTGAAACACTCGACCTCAACCTTGTTATAGAGAAACTTGCAATCGAAAATGATAAATTCAGATGGTTCTATTTAACTGATCCACGAGATGAGGATTCATTTGTTGAGAGGATATCAAATACTGAAACATTCACAAAAGACGTTAGAGAGATACTTGACAAGGAAATGTTCAGAGAGAGTTATGTCAAATCAAATTCATTGAAAAAACAAGAAGACCAATAATAAAATATGAACAATTTCATACAAATAGCATTCAAGAATATAAAGGCGGAAACTGAAAGGTTTCTGAAGAGAGAACATAATAAGGCGGATATTACATATTCACCGGCTTCACCTTTCGGTCAAATATTGACCACAATTCAGAAATATCAACAACTATCATTTTTATATCTCAAAAATGCTATTAGAAGTTTTGACCTAAGTCTTCCAAATTCAAACAATCCTAAGAACATACGAAATGTATCCATATATTCCGGTCATATACCTGGTAGGGCAATTTCGGCAACAGGAACACTTAAATTAGTAGTTAAGTCGGGAATTGACCTCGAAAGTGAATTGAGAGGTGGGAGAATAACATTCAAAAACCGCCTTATACTTAAAAATAATACGAATGGTCTTTTTTACTCACTCAATTTAGGACAAGACAAGATAACTTATCAAATAAGTACCTCAACACAATTGTTCTTACCAATAATCCAAGGGGAAACAAACACAACATCATTCACTGGCCGAGGTGAGATAAATTCCACATACCAAATTGCGTTGAAGGGTGGGAAAGAGATTGAGAATTTCAATGTTGAAGTTCTTGTCAATGGTGAATTCTGGACAGTCAAAAAGACTTTATATGAACTACTTCCAAATGAAAAATCATGTGTTGTCCGTACAGGATTCAATGATGGTGTGGATATTATATTTGGGAATGGTGGTTATGGTAGAGTACCCGAAGCCGGTTCAAATATAGTGGTCAGATACATTGAAACGAATGGTGCAGATGGAAACATTTTCCGGAGAACATTAAATGACTGGACATTTGTTGAAGATGCAATTGATGGTTTTGGTGGGTCAGTAGATGTTACATCAATATTTGACATTTTAATCTACAATGATATAAATTTTGGAAGTAATAGAGAAGAACCAAGTTTCACAAAAAACCTATTACCCATAGCATCTAACAATTTTGTACTTGGACTCCCACAACAATATGCATATACTATAAAAAAATTAGGTGTATTTTCACATGTAAATGCATATGAGAGTGATAGTGTTGTTTATATAGTTGCCACACCCAATATAAAATTATTTAAGAACAGAAATGCCGATTATTTTTCAGTTAATACTGCAGCATTCGAACTTGACGATTATGAAAAGAGCAAAATCGATAGATATATCCGTGGCAATGGAAACATTCAATTAACACGTAAATATAGAATAGATTCACCAAAACTATCATATTACATAATGAATGTATTTATTGTTAGATACTTGGACTCGAATGATGATTCTGTAAATGCACAAGTAACTGATGTCGTTTCTGAGTACTTTCTAAACATCAATCGTGTGGATAGAATACCAAAATCCGATCTGATTGCTTCTCTTTCACAAATAAATGATATTCACTCTGTCGATGTTCAATTCATATGTAAAAAGAATGAAGATTATCATAGAAAGAATAAAATTAAAACTGAAAACAAGGTTAATGCTGCTGAATCAAGGTTAGCACCTATCGGAACACAAGTCGACCCCGATTATAAACCAGATCTTGCACTTGGATTAGACCCAGTACTTGGAGATATAATCTTTGATGCTGATGAATACCCTATAATACGTGGTGGTTGGTATGATAGAAATGGTGTCTATTTTTCACCAGATGTTAAGGATAGCAACCTTAAATCGATAAATATAATAAAAACAGGTGTTGCTGACCCAAAATTGAGAAATAAATAATGCGAAAATTTACAGAATCTCTTAATGTTTATAGCAGAGAAGCAATGGACGAACTTGCCCAAGATTTTGCCGATAATATACTAGGTGATTATGAGTTGGTTCTACAGATAGATACAGGACACCGTATAATCAACGTAAGTGATGCCGAAATTGAGGAGTTTGATACGAAGCACCAACTATACATAACATGTAGAATATTCAATTTAAAAGGTGTTTATAATATAGACGAACTTGGTTTGGTTATTGATACCCGCCACAACTTCCCATATTTCAAAGAACTCATTGACGATCTGGAGATGTTCTTGGGTAACACGGAAGCATTTGGGATGAAACCCATTATAGAATTTTCAGTTGATGATAGTTTATACATAAGATTCCCAAAAGAACCAAATGCAGAAGATTACTTTGATATTTTAACTTCTATTTTAGATGATTACCAATCCCAATTGATGGGTACAATGACACCTAAGGTGGTAGGGAATAAATGGATAATTGAAGTCGATGTAGAACAAGCAATGAAGCATATAAACTCACTTAGTGATAGGGGAATAAAAAGTTACTTTGAAGTTAATTCATTTGAAAATCCCTCAGTACACGAAGAGTATATAAAAAATCCTATGACGGTTGATAAATGGAAGGGACTTATTGATGACCAACGACATGAAGAAATAATAGAATTATTCAGATATAATATCTATTCCGATCTTGTATATGACCACATTAAATCTATATCACCCACAAAGTTTCACTTGTTTGGTGTAAGGGATACTACACTATCAAATTACGAACCAAAGAATTTTTATATATAAGATCATGTTATACGAAAGGAAAGACCTACCGGAACTTCATAAACTGAAACATCGCCACGATGATTTCGATGATTATGTGGATTATGAGAAAACAATACTCAAATCTGCACTTTCCCCATACCTTTATAACAATGACCTTATGAATAATTTCCTCAACAGATTACAACCACTTGTTGCATTACTGTTCGATCAAATGAACATAGTTAAAAATTGGAGAAACTACACTGTAGATAAATATTTTTACAAACATAACGGATAAATAAAAAACCAACGACAAAAGTTAATATATAACTTAATAAATTACTAATTGATATGGCAGGTAGAAGTATAAAAGGATTTAAGAAATTTTCGGAAATGAAATCCGATAAGGAGATTGAAGAGGTACAACCTTCGGTATCACCTGATACTGATTCAGATAGACCGGGTAATCCAAATACTCCTAATAAGGGGAAGAAGATTGAAAAGACTGCATCAAGAAAGGGATTGATTCCCAAAGATCAAAACCTTGAATTGGGCAAAACTGAAACTGAAAAGTCAGATGACGAGGAAGAAGTTGATGAAAGCAAAGAGGTTAAATTTTATGGAAAAGTTGCCAAATTTCCTAACAAGACCAAGGCATCCAAAGCATTGAACTTTTTGGAAAATGTTAAAATCCCAAAGAATTCAATATGGTATATCCTCGTTGAGAAACAATCAAATGAATTACAAATGTTAAAATACAACAACAAACAGGGTGTTGATATGGAACGATTCGTTTTGGAATTGAAGGGGTTCTATCTTAAAAAATATGCAAAAGACCCAAAATTAACAAAACTCATTGAGAACATGAATGTAAAAGGGGCACAAGAATTTTCTGCAATCCAGAATATCCCAAATATTGAAGTTGAGGACGGGAAGAAAATGATCACTAAAATAACCGAAGACCTTCTTAAACTTTTGTCTAAATAATACATATGACTTATAATCAACTATTATAATACATATGACTTATAATAAAATTTACAACCAAAACTGTGTGGAATTTATGAAGACATTACCCGATCATTCAATTGATCTCACGGTAACCGATCCACCATACCTCATTAATTACTCATCTTTTCGTACAAAGTCCAAACAAATAAAAAATGATGATAATTCTGAATGGGTAGAACCATTTTTCAAAGAACTCAGTCGTGTTATGAAAAAAGAATCACATCTTTATTGTTTTTGTGATTTTGAAATGTCTGCCGAGTTCCTGATTGAAATAAGAAAATACTGGAAAGTTAGAAACCTTCTGTGTATTCCACGTAAGATGAAAGGAAATGGGGGCGAAAGAATTTTCCAACAACAGTTTGAATATTGTATATTTGCCACTCTTGGTAACAAAAAACAAGGTAGGAAATTCAACCAAACTCAAATACTGAAACCATCTGCAGGGTATCTTAAAGATAAGAGATACAAGGCAAAGGAATGGTTATATAGGTTACCCGATCATTGGCATTGGACAACTGCAAGTGCATTCAACCATGACCGACTCCATCCAAACCAAAAGAATGTTGAGTGTCTGAAAGATATGATATCTCTCTCATCATCACCGGGCGAAGTAGTATTTGACCCATTTACAGGAAGTGGCTCAACCTTAGTTGCTGCAAAAGAATTGGGTAGAAATTACATTGGGTGTGAATTAGATACTAAATATTACGAAATATCAACCAACAGACTAAAAGAAAACAATGGATAAATTTGAAAAAATATGTGATTCCCTTCTGAATAGTACTAATGATGGGGCAATAAAATGGAAAGAAAACACAACCCATATATTCAGCAGTGATACCTCTAAATATTTTGAGTATAAAAGCCCAGATGGGAATACAGAATTCCAAATAAATATAAAACTCTGTGATGATCTAAAATACGACACATGTTCATTGCTTATAAGAAATGAAAAATTGCTAAATGGTGCTAGGAATATATTTTCAGAAATTTATCCAGAACTCAAATCTCTTGGCGAAGTTATATATCAAAATGATATAAAACCGAATATCACAAAAGGACACGGAAATAATCAAGCTGCAGATGAAATATTATGTTCCATAGAAACAATTAAAGATAAAAGAAACCAAAAATTAGAAAACCTACTTAACACGGGACTGGCTTCAAAAATCAAAAACATAATTAAATCTTTTTAATGTGAATAATTATTAATACCTTTACTCTTGATATATTATAAGTTTAATACGAAATATATACTAACATGAGAAAGGAAATATCACTTACACCGAAAGAACGTGAGGCATATGAAATGGCCCAAGCACTTCATGATGGTGTCTATCGTAAATTTTCAGGAGCACCTTATTTCTATCACGTGGAAAAGGTATTCAAATATGTTAAAAAAGTTGATAAAAGAGAAAAACTTGCAATTGCAGCACTACTACACGATGTGGTGGAAGATTGCTTCACAAATAATCATGCCGAGGGCTACCGAGTCATTGAATCAAAATTTGGGAAAGATGTTATGTTGCTCGTAAAGGAACTTACATCAGTTGGCCATATGGTAAAATTAATGGGTAAGGCAGATTACCTACTTGATAAGATGGTCAATATGAGTGATGATGCACTTACTATTAAATTATGTGATCGATTACAGAACATATCGGACCACTATGCATCTGATTCAAAATTCCGAGAAAAATATTATAAAGAAACTCGGTACATAATCACTAAATTACAAAGAAACCGACAACTTAACCGAAAACAGACCACTGTAGTAAATCTTATTGAGGGGATACTTGATATGATGTCCAAGAGGTATAATATCGATTCTTCTGAGTAAGGTTATATATAAATTATTAATAGTTTATTTGGTACAACTTATAATTAATATATAGAATATGATAAAAAAATGGAAACAATACAACGAAGAATTGTCTGATCAAGAATACCAGAGTATTATTGAAAGAGACCCAATGAAGAATTTTGACTCACCCAATTATAAATTGGTTAGGTTTGCATACAATGATGTAGGCAACAATGCAACTGCATTAGTAGATAAAAAACAAAAGAAGATACTTTCTTTTAGTTTAACTGGAAGTTCAGAACTAGATAAATATCAAGAACTTACAAAATAGGAAAATAATATATAGTACTAAACACAATAATCAATTATGAGTTTAAATGAAAACTATTTAAGATATGAGATCAGTGGCGGTGCTACTTATTATGGATATGTAATAAATCCAGGAACTACTGACACAGAAAAGAAATGGTCTATCAGAGTACAAGATGGATCTGACGTTAAATGGAATGCGAACTCATACTATGCATATACGGCAATTTGGGATAATAAGGAAGATCATTTTTCCACACCATCTGCACCATCCATAGGAATAACATCATCAGTACAAACAAACTCATCTGGAAATGAAAGAGTTGTTCTTGGTATCACTTGGTCTGCCGTTTCAGGTGTTGATATTTATAGGATTAAAATTGAAGACCAAAATGGGATAGTTTATAATGATTTGGGTGGACCTTTACAAAACCCAACCAGAAGAAGAACTGGACTTTTCCACACAACAGAAATATTTTCACCGAATTATAATTTCAAAGGAAAATCTAGTATGACATATTCGATAACTGTTGAATCCATAAACCAACAAGGCTCAAGTGCTACTTCATCAACTTACCTAACTTAATTCATATCTTTTAACCCTATAAGAACTGGGAATTCCATATGTGATCGATCAGTAATAGATACTTGTGTCTTAACTACCTCATCATCGGTGTGTGTTATATTCATATTTACCATAACACGTTCTTCCTCACCATTTGCAGATTTTGTTGTAGCAGTTCCCGAAATTTCTTCGGAGTCAGAATCACCTTTGATTGTTTTATCATCAAACCCAAGTGTTTTGGCCACCTCCCTATCAATAGAACTATACCTTGCACCCGTATCAAATTTAGCAACAACATCAACTGCCTCGCCATTCAATGGATTGGTAAGCTTCACCTTGTGAATCCCATCCATCTTGCTTTCGAAATATTTTTTAAAACTTAGTACCATTTATAGTATATATTAATAAATAAACAATAACTATGTGGGCAAACCTATCATCAACAGATAACAAATCACCATTCGATATATTGAAAGAATTCCAAAAATCTTTGGGTGAGGAAACCGATAACGAATTTACAGCAGATATGGATATTGGTATGCGTGAAAATGCTAATGGATTTCCATTACCATGGTATAGATTCTATATCAATCATGAAGACTATACACATCTTTTTATGTCCATAGAACAAACTTATTGTGATATGAACAATGGAATATCGTATTATCCGGTCAGACTTACTTTCCACTTCTTCGATACTGTTGAAGATACTATAAATGATAACGATCAGTTAGAAGAAAAGATAACGGAGGTAGTCGGTAGTGAAAAAACAGGAAACTTTTTGGAATACATTAGAAGAATATCCGATAACATTCAAATAAATTAATATCTTTGTAAAATGCTATTAGGACTCTTATACCTTATTATATTCTCACCCATCATATTATGGATTTTAGTAGAGATAGAGTGGGTAATATACTGCCATAAGTTTGATAAAAAATATGGCAAATATAAAGAAAAATATTATAATGAAGATTCGAACACATGACGAATAAGGAATATAAACGTATAAATAATTTTTTAGAAGAAAAGGGTCATGACCAACATGGGTTTTTGGTGTTGAGCCGTGATAAAAAAACAAAGAAACTATATAATAATAGAACATATGTTTCTTTCAAAATCATAAAACCGAATGATGGCGAATTCAGAGTACTAACAAAAAGCCCTGAATCCGATTATCGTAGTGAAATGTGGTTAAGTATAAACCGTAAACATATCCAAAAAATAACTATGAGGTCTATGGTAGGGTGGTCAGATGTGAAAGGCGAAAGAGATAAAAGACTCAATAAAATACTTGGTAATGAGTCGTGAAGTTGTATATAAATAAGATAGTAACAAAATAAATAATTAAACATGAGTGATGTAAGTAATATAGGTGAAATGGAAGGCAAAACCATATACCGGATTAACCAATCAAACTTTGACGAGGAGGATTATATTGAATTCATTTGCACCGATGGGTGGATATATAAAATGTATCACACACAAGATTGTTGTGAAAATGTTACAATCGATGATATTATAGGGGATTTATCCGATCTGTTAGACACACCATTAACAATGGCAGATGAATCCTGTAATAGTAATGACAGTGATTGTGAGTCAGAAACATGGACATTCTATCGTTTTGCAACTGTTAATGGGTATATCACCATAAGATGGCATGGAACATCGAATGGTTACTATTCTGAAAGTGTTGATGTGTATAAAAGATACGACATTCAGAAAGCAAGAAAATATAAATTGGGTACTATATTAGATAATGGAAAAGATATGTGATATTAACAATCTACCAGTCTATGTCGATAAGTATATGGAAAAAAATAAGATACATATTGGTCGGAAAGGTAACCAAAAACAATTTGTGATTTGTGGGCAGGAAGTAGGTGAAATATTAAAAAACTTCCTTATGTGTAAAAGAAGAAATTCAGTTATAGATAATGTTCTCGATGAACTCATCCCACATAAGATAGACATACTAAGTCAATTTGGAAATATTTTCCAACGAAACTCATAATTGCTGAATTGTAAAAAAAATTAAAATAATTTTGGAGTTTAACAAAACTTTATTAACTTTGTACTCTATAACGAAAAAGGAAGAAATAAAACTTAATATATAACAACAAGAAAATGAATACATTAGTATCTAATATCAAGAATGGAAAATGCTTTAAATGGCATTTTAAATCATACCTATCCGGTTTTGATAATAGGATTACTATGTATGACTTTCTATGATAAGATAGAATAACACACAAAGGTAATTTCAAAGCCGGATTTCGAAAGAGATCCGGCTTTTTTTATTTTACATGGTGGATGTAGCTCAGGGGAAGAGTGTCGGTTTGTGAAACCGAAGGTCGGGATTTCGAAACTCCTCATCCACACATAGTCAGAACTGATGTGGTGCAGTGCCCCTGAGAAACAGGGGGATTTGAGGGTTCGATTCCCTCCTGACAAAAATTGGCTTCGTAACTCAGCCGGGTAGAGTGACAGACTGAAAATCTGTTGGTCATGGGTTCAAATCCCATCGAAGCCACAAACATACGATCTCGTAGCTCAGTTGGTAGAGCATTCCCCTTTTAAGGGAAGGGTCGTGGGTTCGAGGCCTACCGGGATCACTAAAATATGGTGATTGTAGCTGAATGGTATGTAGTACCGTAAGGGAACAAGCACTTGGTTGTGACCCAAGAGGATGCCGGTTCGAGTCCGGTCTTTCACCCAAAATATGGCACCGTAACTCAGTCTGGTAGAGTGGTCCCCTGAAGAGGGAAGGGTCGTTGGTTCAAATCCAACCGGTGCCACAGAAAATATTAAATGCAGGAGTAGCTCAGCCTGGTCAGAGCAACGGTCTCCAAAACCGTGTGTCGGTGGTTCGAATCCATCCTCCTGTGCAAAAAAAAATAGAATGAGAATGAAAACTAAACGGAAATATAAACAGTTTAGTTAGACTTGATGAAAAGAGTCTAACTACATTAGGCTCTGTCGTATAGCGGCCATTACACCTCCCTTTTAAGGAGATGAGGTAATCAAGTCCTCGACCGTGGGTTCGAGTCCCACCAGAGCCACCAGCGTTTGTGGGTGAGTGGTCGAAACCAATAGTCTCTTAAACTATCTCCGTAAGGACATCGCAGGTCCGAATCCTGCCAAACGCACATCGAACCCATAATGTGTATATTAAGGCACTTACATTCACAATATATACATTATGGAATATTATGAAGAAATACAAAAATACTATGATGATGGACATACAATTGCGGAAACATGTTTAAAATTCAATATAAGTGAGAGTAAAGCATATCGGGCATCAAAAAGAGGACAACTAAAATTTAGAAGTCTGAGTGAAGCGATGAAAATATCATGTAAAAAGAAACCTAGAAAGCATACAGATGAAACAAAAGAAAAACTAAGTAAGATACGTAAAGAATATCTTCGAAAAAATCCAAATAAAGTCCCATACCTATTAAACCACAGTAGTAAAGGATCGTATCCGGAAAAATACTTTACTGAGGTATTTAAAAGGGAAGGATTAGATGTTGTTAAAAAATTTAGAGTTTCTTTATATGAACTTGACTTTTCTATACCACATAAAAAGATAGATATTGAAATAGATGGGAATCAACATTATGATGATATTAAAATAGTTGAAAGTGATATTAGGAGAAATGAATTTCTCGAAACAGAAGGATGGGATGTAATACGTATAAATTGGTCAAACTATCAAAAATTAAATTATAAAGAGAAAAATATGTTCATAAATGACCTCAAATCTTATGTAAATAATTTAAGTGAAATCAAACCAACCATAACCACTAAACCAAGTATGAGAGGAAAAAATTTATGTGAATGTGGTGGATTAAAAACAAAAAAATCTAAACTATGTAAAATATGTAGGCACGAAAACTCTAAAAAAAGAGATATTAAATCTTATAAATCAGAACGTAGAAAAAAATATAAATGCAATTCTTGTGGGAATAAATGTACAAATAAAAATAAACGATGTCGTAAATGTTACGAGATTGATAATAGAAAGGTTACCGACCGACCAAGCAAAGAATCACTCATAAAAGATATTGAAAACATAGGATATTCTGCAACGGGTCGAAAGTATGGTGTTAGTGATAATACTATACGAAAATGGATTAAGAATTAATTAAAATCACAAATAATGGAAACACTAAATTTTAGAATTTTAAACATCAGATTGCACGGTAGGTCAGCCTTTATGGATGTTCTAACCAACGGTGAAAACTTACAGTGTTATATAAACTCACAAGTTGAAAACTTCACCGAGATAACAGAACTACCAAATGGTTCTCACCTTGGCTGTCGTGGAGAATACTTCACAACAAGAACAGGACACTACACATTCAGAATACTTGAAGCAGACATTCTGAATATTCCCAACAGACCATTACCTGTTGTTCAAAATGATGGTGAAACACTGTATAACATAACAACTGATAGAGAAGATATCCGAAGAAGAAGATATCTGAACACTATACTCAATCCAAATGAAAGAGATATATTTGTTACTCGATCAAGACTTATCTCTTTGATAAGAAACTTCTATAATGACAATGGTTATATGGAGGTAGAAACACCTATCTTACAACCAGTATATGGTGGTGCAGAGGCAACTCCATTCACTACACATTTCGAATCACTTGATATGGATTGTTATATGAGAATTGCACCTGAATTGTATCTTAGAAGAATGATCATTGGTGGTTATGATAGAGTTTTCGAGATAGGTAGAAATTTTCGAAATGAAGGGATTTCTTCTCGACACAATCCAGAATTCACTGTTATGGAATCATATACTGCATATGAGGATTATAACTTCAGTATGGACATGGTTGAAAACATTCTTTTGGGAATTCATAATGAATTTGGAACCGTTACATACAATGGGAATGAAATAGATTTCTCAAATGTATCAAGAATATCATTCGTGGAATCAATTGAAAGATACTATGGTGAAACAGAAAGCCTTTCAGATATTGAATTGAATGAGTTGTTTGAAACACACGTTGAGCCAAATTTGATACAACCAACAATGGTATATGATTACCCATCAAGTATAAGTCCATTGGCACAAGTGAGATCGGACAATGAAAACATTGCCGAAAGATTTGAACTTTTCATCTCAGGTATGGAAATTGCCAATGCCTATTCAGAACTTAACGATATAACCAGACACGTTGAGAATATTGGAGACGATGACCAAGATTTCATTGATGCACTATCATATGGTATGCCACCAACAACCGGTATCGGTATCGGTATCGATAGATTGGTTATGATACTTACTGATAGAACAATCAGAGATGTTATCTATTTCCCTATGATGAGAAACCGTTCCTGATATTTGAATATATACTGAATGAAGCATATCCGAGAATTTAAAAACCAAGAAACCTTCATAGAATGGTTAAGTAGAAAGAGTGGAATACAAATAACAGAAGGCGATCCAAGATTCGGGTTGTTTGGGGCAGTTTTCAATTTAGGGGATAAGAGAGTCATCAGACTTTCAAGAACCCAACACTTAACTTATAAACATATGTTAAATAAAAACATACCGGGTGCTGTAAGGGTATACTCAATGGGCAAAATTAAAATACCCAACAGATATTTGGACCATTTACCGACTAACATCAGATGTGTGAAATTTGGAATGGATTATAAAATGAAAAGTAATTTTGATAAATTATGCACACGCAATGGTTATGTCTATTATACTGTAATGGAAAAGGTTGATATACCCAAGGACCTAGTGTTGAACATAGATCACATATCGGACTCCATTAAACACATGGAAAATGATGAACAACACGAAACGGCATATCTTGGTCTGAAACATATATATGATTGCATATATTGGGCAGACGAAGAAGAGGATTATATGAATGTAGTACAAGACCTTTATGATACGATATCCAATGATTTCGGACCAAGACAGGCCAAGAAGTTACACATACTAATGGCAGATATAGTGGCATTGTTCAAAAAATTAGTTAAGAATTTTAATTGGGATGATATACATTCCGGACAATTTGGATATAACACTAAGGGAGAACTTATTGCATTTGATCTCGATGGTGCAAAATTTGAAGGAGATGGTAGAATCAAAACAGTTATTAAGGAATGTTTGAACGAAACCAATCAAGTAAAGTCAAAACATTGAATTATTCACATAGAATACAAAGGAAACTTAAAATTAAAAAGAAATAAACCCAAACACTCACCGCAATTGCTCATATATAATAATATGAAATATATCTTAACATTACTTCTTACACTACCATTCATTTCAATTTCACAATCCGTGACGATAGATGGTGGATTTATACGAATGACCGGTGATTCCAGGATCATAATAGTCAATGGTGGTCCGGATGCATTCAGTGTAACATCAAATGGTGGTGGTATAATAATGGAAGATGAAAATTCTGTTGTTCAATGGAATGATGTGAACTCAATCGGTACATATATGATACCATTTGCATCTTCCTCAGGTGATACTATTCCATTTACTTATGAAATAAGTGATGTTGGTGTGGGTGGTGATAACATAACATTCAATTCACATGAGGTTGCACCGGATAACTTTCCCATGCCAACCGGAGTCCTTCATATAACAGATGACTTTGGAACTGACAATGGACCAAGTGTAATAGACCGTTACTGGATAATAACACCAAATGGATACACGACAAAACCAAGGGGGACTTATACATTCACATACGATGACAATGATTGGAATGACCCAACCAATTTCATAAATGAGGCAAACTTAACTGCCCAACGATATAATTCAGATGAAGATAAATGGTTAGATTGGTTATATGGACCAACTACGAATACCATCACTAACCAACTTACCATAACAATAGCCAACCAATTGGATCAATATTCGGTATGGACATTATCCGATATAAATAACCCATTGCCAATAGAACTTGTACGTTTCACGGTTGATTGTGAAAGTAGTGTTGTTACTTGGGTAACTGTAACTGAAACCAATACAAGCCATTATATCATACAAGGTTCTGATGATGCATATGAATGGAACGACATTAGAACAGTAGAGGCTGCCGGAAATTCAAATCAAATTTTAAAATACAGTGAAAAGGTTGATCCATATGGATATTATCGATTACACCAATTTGATGTTGATGGTAGTAACAAATACTCTGACATTCTTTATGGATGTCCGGATTTCGAATCTATAAATGTAATTGTTTTCCCCAACCCAAATGATGGAAGGTTTTTCATAAACCATCCGGGTATATATAATATTGAAATATATGATATGGTCGGTAAATTGATATTCAGTGAAAAAACAGACCAAAGGTTTTATGATATGACACACTTACCGAATGGAAGATATGTTGTGAACATACATAATGAAATAAATATACACACATTCAATATGATAAAAATAGATTGATAATATGAAAAAAATACTAACATTCACACTCTTACTCATAACTACACATTCATTCTCACAGAACTATGTGGGTATCAGTAATGATCAAACATTCACACCTGATACAACACTACATATTGACGGTTCATTGAAAGTCGGTCGTACTAATAGTTCCATTGGGAATATTTATTTGGCGAACAAATTATATGATATGGACAATTCAAATTATTTTATAGATCCTGGTGCAGCAAGTCGGGTGAATGGCTTGGATTTGGACATAGGGAGCACAACAACTAATAGTGTATATTTTTCCAATAATACAAGAACCGGCATTTACCAACCCACAATCCATAGTATAGGATTTTCTGTGGATGGAACTGAAGCAATTAGAATAACAGATAATAGAAATTTAGAATTGAATGGTAATGATATAAGAGGCGTAGAACAACTTCATTTCACAAATGGGGAAGTGTATATTGATGGTAATAATGGAGATATTGGACAAGTTATCAAATCTGATGGGGATATGGTGTATTGGGATGACATCTCCCCAATAAAAGCTGAGTCTATTTTTGAAACTCTTTCAGGTAGTGGGGGGGTTCTGTGGTCACATCCCGATGGGATTTATGTTTATATCGCCCCTGATGATAAATTAATACGAGTTGATAATACAGTATCCACTGATAACTGGAGTGTTTTTATAAGTGGTAGATCCACTGATTCATCTGATGAAATTGTTACAATATCTGATAATATTTCTAGTGGGAATAATGTCGAGTTGGATATATCAGGGTCGCCATGTGGCACAGAAGAGGTTTGGATAAATGAGATTCACTATGATAATTCTGGAACTGATACATTAGAGGGTGTTGAAATTGCCGGTGTTACCGGGACAGATTTATCGGGTTGGACCATTTACTCATACAGTGGGGCAGATGGGTTAATTTATTCACAAACAAGCCTAAATGGAATAATACCAAATGAATCAAATGGAATTGGTGCAATGTGGTTTGGAATACTCGGACTACAAAATGGTTCTCCAGATGGACTTGTTTTACATGACGGAACAAGTGTTGTTATGTTTATCAGTTATGAGGGTACATTCACTGCAAATGATAGTGTTGCGGTTGGAATGACATCAACCGATATTGGTGTTTCCCAGTCACCTAATGAAGACATAGATCAAACTTTACAATTAACCGGTTCAGGTCTGTCTTATTCAGATTTCACTTGGTCTGTTCAAAGCAACAGGAGTGATGGAAACTTGAACGATGGACAGAATATAAACACATGTAATAGAAATGGTGGGTTTACTATACATGCTGGTAATAATACATCCGGTATTGGGTTTACTCTACACTGCACATTTACTGATAACACATTCATTGGTTTGGTACAACACTGGTAAATATGCATCCCCTATATTAAATACATAGAGAAATTATTTATTATATATGCCGGGAATAATATCACCACACACTAATTTAGGATAAGTGCCTTTACCTGCCACGAGAAGTTCAAATTTAATATTAGACCAAAACGGGAAATTAACCATATTGAGAAGTAATGGTTCGTCTGAACAAATAAGTGCAACTGGTGGAGTATATGGATCTGGGCCAATTGGACCAACCAGACCTAAAAGGAGCAACTGGTTCTAACGGAATTTCCACCCTATTATATGAAATGGCATATGAAACATTCTACAATGGATTTTCATTTTCGACATTAACACCACCATATTACAAGATAACAGGTTTTCAAACAGACGGATTCATTGGTTATCGTATTACCAACTTCTTAAACATTTTGGTATATAAAAAACATATCATATATTTGTAATATGAACATGAGCACACATACCCATCAAAGAACACATTATATGTGATCGGGAAAGTTGTGTTAAGTATAATTAGCAAACCCGATTTATTCGGGTTTTTTTATGTCCAAAAATTAAATATTAGAAAATGAAAAACGAAATTAAATTAGAATCAACATACAAGGGTACACGAATATTATGTGGGGAAATTGCAACCTATAAAAGAAAACTAATAAATGAAATGGTTGATAAAGTCACAGAGAAAGGATTCACAGAAGTAATGATACCTATAATCCAAAAACAAGACACTTTCCTTTCGAAAGTCGGTGATGAAAACCAAAAGATGATGTACTCGTTCAAAGACCGTGGGAATAGGGATCTCTGCCTTGCACCCGAATACACTGCCGTTGTTCAAAAATTGGCGAAAGAGGAATTTATATTTGGTAAAGGGAAACCTATGCCCGATGTAAAGTTATTTTACATTTCAGAATGTTTCCGAGGAGAGAACTCACAGAAAGGGAGATACCGACAATTTACACAATTTGGAGTGGAAATATTAAACCCCACAAAAGATTATTCTGACTACCTTTTGAATCTTGCAACTGAACTTATTTCTATGGTTACTCCGGATTATGAATATGATAAAGAGACAAGGAGGGGTCTTGATTATTATACCGAGGGAAAGGGGTTTGAAGTATCTTGCACTGAACTAGGGGCACAGAAACAGATATGTGGTGGTGGATCGTATGATGGTGGGATTGGATTTGCATTGGGTATTGATAGACTTATATTAATTAAAGATTGAACACTGTGTTTACACCAATCGATTTTAATATATACAACAAATAAACATGAATAATATGAGATATTTACAGAATTTCAACAACTTAAATGACCCAAGACAAATCCACAGAACCCGTGTGGATCAAATATGTGAGATGAGCATCCCCGACCCAGACCACGGTGATATGAAATTGAGTGTATTTCCGTTTGAGAATACAGGAGATTGGGTAAATCTACCAGAGGGTTTTAAAAAATGGGAAGGAACACTTAATGAAATACTTAAACATGTCCCATTACAGGAAGGTGCAAACACACACTATGTAACAATCGATTCAAAGTTCTTCACACAGGATGATTACCTACGAAGGGAAGGAATCCACATAGATGGCAATTTCTGTGTTGATCCTGAGTTTTCCTTTCAGAATTTATCCGAAAAGGCATCTTGGGGTGGTGCAAGTCCAAGACCAAGATGGGGTGGTGTTAATCTGAAAGAAGTTGATGATGCAGAAGAAGAGGAAGAAACAAAGGCATCTTGGGGTGG
>Ga0102945_1000004_pt1 | contig 132459 bp, 203 predicted proteins | sample SalPonred_H2O_MG_FD_78207 | JGI IMG/M metagenome (GOLD analysis project Ga0102945, IMG submission 78207) | Salt pond water microbial communities from South San Francisco under conditions of wetland restoration - Salt Pond MetaG R2_restored_H2O_MG ...
TTATAGATGACTATGAATATGGTATTAAAAATACTGATGGAACATATACCGTCATATCAGAAAAAAATATCATCAAACAATAAATATACAGGAAATTCATTTTTTATTATTACCTTTGTTATATGGAAAATCCTAACAAAGACACATCCGACAAAACAGAAAAACTTTTAAATAGAGGTTTATATGAAATGAGAAGATTGATGAAAGTGACCAAGGATGCAGATAATGAATATGAACAAGGTGTGTATCTTGGTGCAAAAAGAGGCAGAGATACTATTAAAGAAATAATGGATGAACTTAATTTAGACTACCCCAAATAATTTAATATTTACCACATTTGTATAAACAAATGATCATAATATCAATATATAAGAATATGAGCCAGACCCAGACTCACATACAACAATTGCAACAACAATTCGACACGAAAGGTTGAATGAAATGGGTATTGTTGTATATCCAACCCATTCGACCTAACAGTTGAATGGGTTTTTTAGTCTCATGAAATATAATGAAAGTGAAAACAGTACTACTTGATTTTGATGGTGTTATGGTTAAAAACCAACCTTGGAAAGTTATCCAAAGAGAAAGTGATGGGTTTTACAGTTTTGACAAGAGTGCATTAAAACACCTTAAGCAAATACTAAATGAAACCAGAGCAATGATAACACTGATAACAACACACAAAACCAAATATACTGATGAACAATGGGAAGAGATATTTAGAAGACGAGGAATTCAATGTAGAATAAAAAAGGCAAAAGAATTCGATTCAAGAATCGATGAAGTCGAAAATTGGTATAAAACAAGACCAACCGATCAATTTGTGATATTGGATGATGATAAGTCATTGAATGACCTAAGAAGTGAAATAAAAGAAAGGTTTGTTCTGATTGAATCAGGAATCGGATTAACAAAAGAAAAAACAGAATTAGCAATAAAAATATTAAACGAAAAATGAATTTTATAGAAGAAAAAATAATTAACAAAAACAGAACGGAAAATATGGTACTTCGTTTTCCACCCGAACCAAATGGACACCTACACTTGGGTCATGCAAAATCACTATGTCTAAACTTTGGACTTGCAGAGAAATATGGTGGAAAGTGCATTTTGAGGTTTGACGATACCAACCCTGCAAAAGAATCAAATGAATATGTAAATTCAATGATCGAGGATGTTGAGTGGTTGGGTTTCACGCCTGACAAGATATCATACACATCCGATTACTTTGATGAGATATACGAATGTGCCTTAACATTGATAAGTAAAGGATTAGCATATGTCGACCACTCAACTTCTGAAGAAATTGCTGAGATGAAGGGAACACCAACAACACCAGGTAAGAACTCACCATATCGTAACAATTCCATAGATGAAAACACATATCTTTTCAAAAAGATGAGAAATGGGGGATACGGTGATAAAAAAGTTGTTCTCCGTGCAAAAATTGATATGGAAAGTCCCAATATGATATTGAGAGACCCCATCCTATACCGAATGATCAATAAACCACATCATCGAACAGGAAATTATTGGTGTATCTACCCAATGTATGATATGGCACATCCCTTATGTGATTATTTCGAAGGTATTACAGATTCCCTTTGTACATTGGAATTTGAAGTACATAGACCATTATATAATTGGATATTGAACAATTCAGACCTCGTGGGTAACTTACCAGAGGAAACTGAGTTTTCCCGATTGAATGTCAATGGACATGTTATGAGCAAAAGGATATTCAATGGTCTGATCGATGAAAATAAAGTAGAAGGATGGAATGACCCAAGGTTATTAACTATCAAGGGCTTGAAGAAAAGGGGATTCACACCTGAATCCATAAAGGATTTCTGTGATCGGGTGGGTGTTTCAAAACGTGAGGCATCCATTGATGTAGAATTATTGGAAGAGTGTCTTAGAATTGAATTAAACAAGTCCTCTGACCGTGTTATGGGTGTATTCGACCCGATCAAACTAACCATTTCCAATTGGGAAAGTGGTACTGAAATGGTAACCATCGAAAATAACCCCGGAGACGAAACAAAGGGTACAAGAGAAGTTCCATTCTCAGGAAATATATTCATTGAACGAGATGATTTCAGAGAAGAAGCCAACCGAAAATACCACAGACTTAAACTTGGACACGAAGTTAGGTTAAAGGGTGCATACATAATTAAGGCAGAGTCTGTTATCAAAGATAAAAATGGCGATGTCACTGAGGTCATATGCACATATGACCCAGAAACTCGTTCAGGGAACTGCGATAGAAAAATCAAGGGAACCATCCATTGGGTTTCAAGTGATGACTGTATAAAAATTCCTACATATTCATACGGAACCCCATTCATTGATAATGAATTCAATGAGGATTCCGAATTGATAAACAACAACTCAGTATTTGAACCAAGAGTTCTTGAAATAGAAAATGGAGTAAGTGTTCAAATGATGAGGAAGGGTTATTATGTCAAAGATAATGATCGATTTATAAAGACTGTGGATCTGAGATCATCATTCAAAATATAAATCGTATATTTGTGAATGAGAGGTGGAAGAGATGGTATCGCTGGCAACAGAGGAACTTCATGACTGCCAAACCTAACGTGGGAGATTTAACCAATCGTTTGTACCACGGAAGCAGCAACTAAAACAGACCTAGTGTGTCGGTTTCACTATGATGGTCAGGTATAGGCAAAGATAAATGATACCTTAAAACAGAATCATGGGTAAGCTCACCACCTCTCATTTAACTAAATATAAAATTAGGAAATATAAGCAAACCTATCACTCAGACACAATTAAGAAAGAAATTCTTAAAGAAATAAGGAAAATGAAACTAAACAACCTCCTAAACTAAATAAAATAGTATATTTGTATTATGAAAATAGAAGAAATAGATCTATCATATATTTTTGATTATGTTTCATGGAGTAATGATTGCACTTGTGGTGATGATTATTGTCGGTGTCAAGAAATATTAGACCCAGAGATAACCAATTATGAAAATTCTAAATTGGTCAATATCATCATATCAGATATATATAACCCAAATACACCACAAGGTCAAAGGAATAACAAATTATCAAAGATTCTGAACAATCAAATAATAGTAGAGTATGCTATTCACCGAATTGTTAGTTTGGGAAATATTAAAAATGGGGATGATGATTGGGATTTTAATATTGAATGGGGGTATTATGGACAAGAAATGACATCAATTAATCTTTGTCCCAGTGTTGCTCGACCACTATCCGAAAAAATTGACAAAATATTATCACTGAAAACCACTAAAGAAATAATAGATTATTCTATGGAACTCGAATATGGAAGTTTATCCAAAGATTCAATGAGATGCAAAGATTATAAGGTCATCAAAATATCACATAGTGAATTAGACAATAAAAGTATCAACGAAAACCACCTCAATAAAATCGAAAGAGGACTTTATTCTGATTATCCAAAAAATCTACCAAGGGGTATTGTGAAAAAGAATTCACGTGGATATGTTATCGTAGATGGCTACCATAGAATATTCGATGTCCCTAGTAACAAAGAGTTTATGGTTTATTCAATGAAATTTTAATGGATATTATCTACATCATATTTTTCATCTATATGGTAACTGAACTGTCATCGGTTTTCATATTAAACACAACATGGTACGAAAAATTTAAATTCATGGCACTGTGTAAAGAATTCCTAGATGAAAATTTGGATCAGGTATTCACATATAAACTCAATTTTCTTTTCGTTGAATCTAATGGCATATTTGGAACACATTATCAAAATGAACTGAGTATTCACCTCAAAGGACATGAACCACTCTATATTACTATAGTTGTAGAAGATGGACAAGTAAATAATAAAAAAAAGATATTGGATTCCATAAAAGAACATTTCAACAAATCAAAAATAATTAAAGAGAATAGAAATATCACATTAAAAAACATATTAAATGATTGAAAAAAGAGAAAATGTATATGAAGGATTTCTTACCGTTGAAGCACTGGATGTGAAAACTGAATCAGGTGCAACGGTTAGGAGAGAAGTTATGAAAAGACCTGATGCAGTGGCGGCACTCGTATATGACAGAACCAAGGAGAAATTCATATTTGTTGAACAATTCAGACCTGGTGTGGGTGATAAAATCACAGAAATTGTTGCAGGGACACTCGATAAACCCAACGAAGACCCAAAAAAAGCCATCAATAGAGAAATTCTCGAAGAAATAGGATATGGAGAAGGTATTATCACTGAGATAGGCAATTATTATGTATCACCTGGTGCTAACACCGAACAAGTAAGGATATATTGCATTGAAGTTTCTGATAAAATAGAGGCAGGTGGTGGTCTTCCAGAAGAACACGAGGAAATCAATATAATTGAAATGGATACGTATGAAATGACCAATTATGAATTCAAAGATATGAAGACTGTAGTTGCCGTAGAGTGGTATATTCAAAACAAACTATTATAAATCTCATATATAAAATAAAATTTGTAACTTTGTGGTATTATGAACACACGAAGAATCATAAAATTATTGGAAGGTCTTGACAAACCTTGGGTAATGGTGTTGATCGGACCTCCATTAAGTGGGAAAACTACATTCATAAAAAATGTATTGACTGAACAAGAATTCACCCATGTATCATATGATAATATGATTATGGAATTGGACCCTATCCAAGATGGTGATTATGAACGTGCATGGAAACAGACCAATTGGAAAATGGTCAACAAAGCATGTAAAAGCCTTATGAGAAAATGCAACGAGAACCGTGAAAATGCTGTTATTGATTACACTAACATGAATTCTAAAAGACGACAGTCCAATCTTAGTTTTTTTGACAAAGAATATTATAAGATTGCAGTAAAGTTTCCTATTCTCGAAATGGAAGAATATAGAGAACGTAATAGAATTCGTATGAGAACCGAATCTAAGATAATATCAGATGATACTATCGAGTTTTTCCTAAAACAGTACAATCCCATCAACCCAAAGATGGAGAAGTTTGATAAAGTGATAGAACTTTAAATCACAAGAAAATGACAAATAAATTAAGTAAGACACTATATATCTTCATAGATAAAAAAAGAGAAACGGTTGATAGGTTTGAAACCGACCAACCACTGAACATAAATGAGAATGGCTATATCTATATCGATATGGAAAGGATTCTTATTATCAATAAAGAAAGACCAAAAATATTTATATTCAAAAATATAAATACCATTGTATATGAATATGATGTTAGTGACATTCTTCAGCCGGGAGATATCGAAAAAATGAATCCCGATATAACCAAAGAAGTAGATGACCTCATACGAGCAGATAAATTGGCTTCCATTCTACATGAAGAGATAGGTTGATTTAAAATATTTTTTGTAACTTTATACTATGGAAAACATATTCAACAAATTATGGAAAGTGGGATTGGTAATTATCGTATTGACAATTGCCTTCGGTGGAATAGTGTTGATCACAATTTCTACACTTTCAGCATTCATAGTCCTTGGAACATATGGTTATTCACTAATGACCAACCAAGATTATGAAATGGTGTGTCATCATTCGAATTTCATATGGAATATGAACCAGTGGGGTAAAGCAACATTACTAATATGTAGTGTGGTTCTCTTAATTGGTTTTGCCATAGTTTGATATGTTCAAAAAACCGAAAATAGAGGTTTATGGATTTGAATATAATTGTGTTACAGACATTATCGATCCTCTATGTAGGAAAGATATATCCACATGCCGCCAAGCAATCCAAAGAAGACTCACCACACACAATGCATATGCATTGATACTCAAAAGCAGAGTTATTGTTTGGGTAAAAACAAAATATATTCAACAACTATTCAACTCACCAGAAACGTTATACACCTACAATGACCATTTTAATATGGATTCTGATGAAGAACACAAATTAATATGGAGTGCCATATGTAAAGGTCTTAGAAAAGAACACAGGTCAAATATAATATCTAAACTATTGAACAATGAATAATACCAAAGAACCACTACACTTTATAAAATACTTTATTATAGAGAATAAAGGCAGATTTATTATTGGAATCATCCTATCAATAATATTCTGTGGTCTACTAAAATCAGAATTTAAAACACACCCACACGAACTCATCTATCAATATGAACACAATGATAAAAAAATGGTTCATTATTACGATGTGGTATGGGAAACATACGAAACAGTAAAATACCCTAGCAAAACAATGGGTTGGGTGGATGAAGATAATAACACATTTCATTATTTCACACTAACCAAACCACAATTTATATTCAGTATTATTGGGGTTTTTCTTCTCATATTTTGGGCAATGTCCTTATTCTTAGAAGACTGGGATATCAGAAAATGTCGTATTGATGCAGGTATTAAACATGTTAAGACATTTGAAGAAGATGGTACTATCTATTACCGTTACAAAGGGAAATTATTACACACAACCAGTTACATTATGAACCCATATGAGGTGAGGGATTTAATAGGTAATTTCTATGATTCTTCACCAAATATGTACCCGGATTTCGAAATGCCTAAACGAAAATTGAGAAACCACCGACTTGGTGAGATATTAGATGAAAAATGACATATGATGTCTTAATATATAAACTATGATACGTAATTATTCACAGTTTATAAAAGAGAGTCAATCTAAAAAAATAAGTAAATATGTCGATTTTTCCACTTTTTTAAAGTGGTATAATGAAAACCGCAAAAAGATTGCAAACATATTGGAAGTTGATTCATCAGAACTGGCGACAGAAGATGAAATCCTAAAACAATCATCTGACCTTATTGAGAAAATAATAAACAGACAAAGTTCTGGAAATTATGGAAGAGAGGGCACAAAAGGAGATTTGGATGGGTTCAATGCATTCGAACCACTCACAAACCACATTGCCCACGACATCTTACACAACATCTATAATGTAACTAAGAAGAACTTTGATAATTACGATGAATATGACTTCAATGAAAGTGAAAATATCGAAGAAATAGAAGTCCTTGCAATTGAAGAATCTCTTATGAAGTATTTTAAGATGGATTATGTTAAATCCGACTTTGTACACCAAAACATAAATAGGCTTGTTGGATTCCTTATGATGACCATTATCCAAAATGATCCCCAAAGGATTTTAGACATACTAGATGGGAAAATAGAACCATATGTAGAAGTATATGATGAAAAATATCCAATAAAGGGAACTCCGTTTGAAAATCTTTATGAAATAATTCATCAAATACCAATTGATCCTGTAAGAAAACCAGACACAATTAAAAATGGCCAAGATTTCAAAGATTGGCTTGGGTATATGAAACTCTATAGTGATGCCATTGATTACGAAGAGAATTCTGATAGGGCAAACTTCCCATATTCAGACTTTTTGGGAGCAAAACAAATGCACGAATTGACAGATGAAGAATTTGAAGAATTTGTAGGCTATGATCATACCACATATGACGAAGATCACTTCGAGGGTGCAGACTTTGGATATGACCTAGTTATCCGTGATATGGTAATATCAGAATGGCCTGATTTACCCGGGAGTATATCAGATGTTTTTGATTTACAGAAAAAAGTTGAAACAGATGATATACCCAAAAAACTGAAAGATGAAATCGATGTTCTTAAAAATGATAGATACTCTAATTGGACCAGATTCGAATTTCAACAAGCATATAAAGTCGATGCAGATGATGATGATCATAATCTATTCTCGGACAATTCTGAGTGGTTATTGATATTCGAAGATTCAGACGACACTTTATATAAAACATATGACGGTGATTTCAATGAATTAGATACAAAAGTAGGCATATATGACGATGTTACTATGACCGATCTCTGCATAACTGATATGTCATTAGAAGAAAGTTATTGGGAGGTTCAATGGGATTATATAAAGGATATCGAGGAAGAAATTGATTTTGACCATCACACCGATGATATTGAAACAAATACCGGAAGTATGAAGTACACAGATACCTTACGTGCATTGACAAGAAGATATTTCAGATATAATGATGTCCTTGTAAACAATACCAAAATAAAACAAAAGGGTGGGAATTACACATTCATCAAAGATTCTTTGTTTGATAATTATAAATCATTAAGTAAAAACCCACTTACAGAAAACGCCAAAAGGTTGATAAGAATTTTCAATGAATTCAGAGGTTGGACAATTAAAAACTTTGACATGTTGAAGAAAACCCACAAAAAAGTAAAATCTGTATTCAGTAAAGAAGACCTTGAATTAATCGCACAATACGAAACAAATATTAGAATTATAAAATTCAACATATACAACAACCTAGACAAAATAGAGAAATATACTAATGCTAAAGTTGAGGCAAAATTGAGTGAAGTTGCCAGCCTTTTCAGTAAAAGTTCAAATGTCAAGGGCACAATTGATACATTTAAAAAATACCAAAAATTATTCAATCAATTTGACAGTGAAATTATATTCAATTATCTTAAGAGAGTTCCAAACTTAAATATAGAAAATGTCAAAAAAGATATACATAGATTTGATGATATGTTTGTCCAAAAATTCATCGAAGATTACGAAAAATGTTATGACAAGTTCATTAACATATCAGATATCGAAGAACACCGTGACGAACTTTTCAAAAAACTTATGGAATTCACAAAAGAGTTTGGTAACCAAAATATTGGTCATATCCGTTTTTATACGAAACTCCGAGAGCTTAACATCAAAAAAGAAAATTTCAATGATTTAATAGATATGTATGAATCATTTATAAAAAACAAATGTCCGAATTTGGATATTGAAATAGAACGAAGTAGAATAGAACCCATATACAAGGATGAAATACTAGAGGCTATAAATACGGGTGATAATGTATTTTACAGTGTCGAATGCTACAAAAGTTTCATTTACATAATCAAATAAAGAGACTTAAAAACTAACCGGAAACGGAATAACATCATGAACTTTCGGTGCTTTTGTTATAAACATCAACAACCTCTCAAAGCCCAATCCGAATCCAGAATGCGGGACTGATCCCCATCTACGTGTTTCAGTGTACCATTTCATCTTATCCATGTCCATGCCTTCCATTGAATCTAATAACTTTTCATAATCTTCTTCTCTTTGCGAACCTCCAATCAACTCACCAACTTCCGGAAAGATAAGGTCAAAACAAAGAGCATACCTATCATCTTTCTTCATATAGAATGGTTTCAACTCTTTTGGATAATGAGTAATGAAAGTTGGTCCCCATTTTTCTGTTATTGATTTTTCAACTTCTGAGGATATATCCTCACCCCATTTGAAGCCGAACTCTTCTTGAATTTCATCATACTTTTTAATAACCCAAGGTTTTGATGTGTCAATAATATCATCGAGGTGTGAAGTGTCTTTTAATTCCTTCATAGAACCTCTTATAATAGACTTAACAAAGTCTTCAGCGAACCCAATTGTATCATCGAGGGCATACCAAGCAAATTCCGGTTCAACCATCCAGAATTCAGATAAATGCTTTCTAGTGGCTGATTTTTCTGCTCTGAACGTTGGTCCAAATGTATAGATTTGCCCAAGTGCCATCATCCCTACTTCACCATGTAATTGACCCGAAACAGTTAATTGTTCTTCCATCCAATCAGATGAAACTTTAAAAGTTTCACCAGCACCTTCGCAATCAGCATGTGTAATTATAGGTGTATGGTATTGATAAACACCCATTTCATCCATATATCGGTGAATTGCCTGTGTAAGATGGTGACGTGTTCTTAAAATTTCTTGAAATTGTCTGGCTCTACCACGAAGATGTGGAATAGAACGGAAGAACTCATCTGAATGTTTTTTAGGTTGTAGTGGATATTCATCATCAGCATCACCAATGATTGTTACTTTGCTTGCAACAATTTCCGGAAATCCTCTTGGTGTAACTCCTTCTTCACCTTCAACTATTACAGATGCTCCTATTTTCAATTCCCCTTTAACATCACAAAGCTCTTCTTTGATTGTTATTTGATGATCTTCTGTTCCATCTGTTACGGGAACGAACTTGATTGATTTTGATCTACGGATACTTTTTATCCATCCTTTTACTTCTCTTTTCATAATTTCTCTCTTTTAATTTTTGTTAACAAAAAAACCCTGTCAGTTTCCTGACAGGGTTTGCTTAATTTTTAGGCAATAATAATCCAGTCAGGGTTTCCTGTTATGATTATTATTATTTATTGATAATGATTTCATTTTACAAATATAATAAAAATTTATTAAGTAAATAAGTCTTTAATTAAATTAAGTGCTTCGATATTTTCTCTGATTCTCATCCTCTTCTTAACATCAAAGTTTTCACCCTTTTCCTTTAAATCTTTTTCAAATGATTGTATAGCACTGTTACAATCATCCTCAATATTACCATTATACATGTCGTTAAATAATGCTGACATATCACCATTATAGTTACGTTTTGCTTCATCGAAAAGTCTATCATGATTATCATCATTTTCGAAAAGGCTTCTATTATCAATGAAAAAAGACACTATACGCTTATACTTACTGTGATTCTCATCTGAAATATTTTCCCAAGCACCTTTGAAATCTCCTTTAAGTATCTTTTTAGCAGCACCCCAAAGTTTTGACATATCAACAACACCTCTAAATAATGCTGATTTAGTTCCTTCATTTGTTATGTTTTGAAAGTTTTCAAATGATTTTAAATGTTCCATAATAATAATAATATATATTTTATTATATATAAAATTTTCACAATGGTTAATTTATTTCAGTTCATCTTCTATCACCTTACTAATGAGCCTAAGTAATGCTTTTACTTATACCACTGCGAGTGATGGGTTTAATAATAAAAGCTGTTCAAAATACCCATAATCACCCAACACCCAAAGTTTATTCCCAACCACACTTTTAATATATATATTGGGTAAATGAAATTTCTACACACATATAATAAATTCATAACATCTTTGAATGAGAATAAAAAACAAGCAATATCTATTCTCAAAAAGAAGAGTGTGTCACCAAAGAATAAAGATTTCAAGAAGTTGGTCAAGTTATTAGAAGACAAATTCAATAACCTAAACTTAATAGGGCTACTCACGAAATTCCGATTCCAACAAGATACATCAATAACTGAATTGGAAGACCTCGTTAAATGGCTACACGATAACAATGGTGCAAAATTATTGAAAAACCCCATACTACAATATAAAACATATGAAAGCCTAAAAGATGAGATAATACAGATCGACATATCAAGAAAAATAAGAATGGTAATGAATGAACTACCAAATGAACAAAAACAATTGGTGAACGAGGCAGATATACCACATAAGAAGGAATTTGAGGGGTGGTGTGTGAAATTACACGATATAAAGTATAAGAAACCCCTTTTCAAAAAGATATCAAGTTGCAAGACAATTGAGGAGTTATTGGAACGTGTATCCGACTTTGTTCGAACAAATTCTGATATCAAAAATTACGATGATAAGTTAAGAGAGATCAAAGAAATGGAAAATGTAGAGATAACACTGGAAGACCCGGATAAGGGAGTTATCATTACAAGAATACTGAATTATAACACATCAAATGCATTGGGATCAAGTGCATGGTGTATATCGACAAGTCAAGGTCAATGGATGCACTATGTTTATAAAAATATGGGATATCAGTATTTCATATGGGATTACTCAAAATCTGTTGTCGACCCATTACACCAAATAGGAGTAACTATCGGACCACACGATAAGGTAACTCATTGCCATGATATGAATGACAAGGGAATTATGAATAATCTACCTGAAGTTGTAACAGACAACATAGGGAAAGCATTAAGGGGGATGGACACAGAAGAAGTTGAAAAATTCAAAGGGAACTATAGAGAAGAAAAAAGGGGAATGGCAAAGCAAATATATGAGAATGAGGATGGTCTGGAAAAACTAGCACAAGCACTCATTACATTCTTAAAAAACCAAGGGATTTGGTCAGATGAAATGGTATTATATGATATTTTACCACAAGATGATTATAACGGCCTACCCCTATTCGAAGTGAATATAATGGGAGATAAAGAAATTAGTTATGCCATAGAAACTGAAGATGTAGTAGACGAAAAATATAAAGAACGTGAAGGAAGTTTAATTGATGATATTGGATATTTCGGATACAATGAATGGTTTTGGCAAGATTCTATTGATATGTATTCATTAGAAAAATGGGTCAGTGAATGGTTAGAAGAATCTGCACCACACTACATAGAAATGGAAGATGGTGAAACAGAAGAAGAACATCAACACAATATGGATACGTGGAAAGAAAATGAACTGGATGAATTCATAGATGATCCAATAGAATGGCTTTATCACAAAGACCTATTATACAAAAAAACACAATCAAATGGGTTTGTGGGTGATTACACAACATGGGAATACTCAAACGACTCTTTAATAGATGCAATGTTTGACAAAGATGACTTCATACAAAGATCAATAGATGTAAGTGGTAGATTGTCCTTTATAAATGACACCATAGATGAAACTGAACACGAACTTCACTACGATAATGAAAATTACCTAATATACATTTTATACGAATGAAACACTTAAAATTATTTTTAGAATATAACGAATGGGGGAAAATTGACCAAAAATGATTTCGGAGAACATCAGAGAAGTTGATAGAAAACAAAAACAACAATAATTAATATATACACATTATGAGTATAAAGAAATTTACAAGTATGATAAATGAAATCCGTAAAAACGAGTACGGTTGTTCAATGGTATATTTTGATTTACCTTTTATTGATATGATACATGAATACATTGACGAAAAAGATATATACGAAGACCCAAATGATCCATCATATGGACTCGAAGATGAACCACACGTTACACTTCTTTTCGGATTACACGACAATGTTGATGATGAAGACGTATTCGACCTTTCAACACCCAAAGAAATAACACCAATAACATTAAAAAACATTGGGTGCTTTGAATCCCAAAATGGATATAATGTTCTTAAATTCGAAGCAGAAGCAGATTGGTTGGGGGAATGTAATGAGAAACTTACCGAACTGCCACACACATCAAATTTCCAGGATTACAAACCACATTGCACCATCTCATATATGATAAATGGAAAGTGTGATAAATATATCGATATCCTAAAGGGAGTTGAAATAAAAGTAGAACCCAAGGAATTGGTGTATTCAAAACCATCAGGTCAAAAAATCAAACGATCAATCAAGGATATCACCAAGGACTGATTTCCTCCTTATTTTTTTCAGTGTAGGGATATGACCACCATACGTTTTGAATATAAAATCTTTAATATCTTCAATTTCAAGACTGAAATCCTCAAATTCCTGCTCAGTGGCACGTGCCATAAGTGATGTCAAGTATGTCATGTATCTAATCTTAACATCTAACTCTTGTATTTCATGTTTGTAATCCGAATATTCATCAAAGAACTCAGAAACCCGATCATGGGTGGTATTGGTTCGTTTAATTATCTCATAGGTATTTTTAATCGAATATACCATCGAAACCGAAAATATAATAATGACAACCGCAATTACAGTAATAAATATGATATCAATCATCTCCATTTCCCAAAACTTTATCAATTGTTGTATTTCTCGTCTCCATCACCCCATCATATTCATCGAACATCTCATCAAATTTTTTATTCTGAATTTTTTCAAATCTGACATCTAATGCACATTTTATTTTGTTCATAAACTTTCTATTAGAAGAATTATTATCTATCACAATGCCTTTATCATTTCGTCTAACAATCACCATATCTATATTACCATGCACCATAAACACATTCACAGTAATTCTAGTAGTATAACTCGATCTCTGAACTAATTTATATTTCCTATCATTTTGCTTTCCCGACAAAGAAATAGAAAATCCCCCATTCTTTATAATAGAATGCACTAGGTTGAGTAGCCACCTTTTTCTGGATTCATCTAACATATTACAAATATAAGGAAAAATCGGATCACTTACCGATTTTTTCCAAAATCCCATTTACTTCCTCCACCACATATTTATTCTGACGAACGGAAACCCATTTACGACCAAAAGGTTGAAGGAATATACGATGTGATATCACACACTTGGCATTCTCACCATAAAATTTAACAGTTCTTTTATGATAAATATCTTCAAGAACATAATCTTTCATATGTGCCGACCACGATAATATTTTATACTCACCATCGACTTTTATAACTTTTTTGTACCGGTCTTTATAATGACCATCCATTCCTTTGAAGGTGTGGTTACTTACTTTATCTAAATAATCTTCTACTTGTTTTTGGTAATTTTTCATAATTTTTATTTTTCATTTTTTATCAATTTATCGATTTTCACTCTTCTCACTTCTGCATTTGGTAAATGGTAAATTGGTACTATACGATACTCACGATTCGGATTATCACCATACCTATTATACTGAACCATCGCCTCAACTGCAGTGGTCTGACTCATATAGATTTTATTCTTCCAATTATTCCACCAATTACTCCACTCACCACCCCTTTCCAAAACTCGTTGCTGTATAACCCAACCATAAGGTTCATAATCACTTTGTATCGATTGTCGGTCTATACTCATAACATTCTCACAGACTATATCATCACCCATTACGGTATTGACATCAAGATATCCTTTCCTACACGTAGGACACTCAACTCTTTTTGGACACTCATCTATGATTTCTTGAATCTCCTTTTTAAATATTCTTCTTAATAATTCTTTCATAATATTAAAATCTATTTATTCATCGTGGCCAAAAATTCACTATTATCCTTGGTATTGACCATCCTATCAAGGATAAATTCTATTGACTCAATTGGTGTCATATCACATAAATGATTTCTTAAAATATTCAGTTTTGGTAACACCATATCACTATGTAATAGATCATCCCTACGTGTTCCTGAGGAAGAGATATCTATGGCAGGGAATATCCTCTTATTCGAAATTGACCTATCCAATTTAACTTCTTGATTACCGGTTCCCTTAAATTCTTCAAATATGACCTCATCCATCTTTGAACCGGTATCAACAAGTGCAGTGGCAATTATTGTCAATGAACCACCACCTTCAATATTCCTTGCTGAACCAAAGAATTTTTTAGGCTTATGCAATGAACCCACACCTATACCACCCGAAAGAGTTCTTCCAGAACCAGGCTCTACCTCATTATATGCCCTTGCTAAGCGAGTTATAGAATCCATGAGAATAACTACATCCTCACCATCCTCTACCATCTTCCTTGATTTATTCAAGACATAATTAGCAGATTTTATATGATCATGTGCCCTTCTATCAAAAGTTGAATACACCACTTCTGCATCTGGAACACTCCTTGTTATATCAGTTACCTCCTCAGGTCTCTCATCAATCAACAAGAATATCACTTTTACTCCTTTATGATTTTTTATTATTGACCGTGCCACTGATTTGAGTATTGTAGTCTTACCTGTTTTTGGTTGAGCCACTATAAGTGATCTCTGACCCTTTCCTATTGGTGCAAACATATCAATAACACGACATGTCATATCTTGATCCAAATTAAATTTCTCATCTGGGAATACTGGAGTTAATTTGTTAAATTTTTTACTTTTCATTTCGTTCTTTTTCATTTCTTTCTTTTATTTTTTTGATTATTGCCTTACCCCTCTGTCGGATAGATTTATACTTTATCTTAAATGATGTACTTTCCATCCCACCGAACATTTCACTATTTGAATGTATTTCGGCAAGACCCGTTAATAACAAAGTCAAGGAGTATGGATTCTTACTGAACTCTTCCACACCATCTGCCTTCAACAGATGAATATCCATATCGTGTAAAATAAGTTGGGCTGCATTTGGATTATCGAATATCCTATTGAAGTATTCATAAGACACTTCTGCGTGATGGGCGAAGTGCCTTCTTCCATCATTATCTATTTCCAAACAAAAAGGCTTACCAATATCGTGGTATGTGGTATATAGCCGTAGAGTTTCATCATTTGGTAATGATGATAAGAACAGTTCTTTATTCCCCATCAACCATTCCGGCAACTTCCATTCATATTTCAATGGAATACCATCACGTAAATGGTCAATAAGGTCGAACAAGTGATCTCTTACTGATTCACCGTGTTCAAGAACAGACATTCCTTGAGTCTGCTCACATTCCTTCATTTTTTGAAGGATCTCTTCTTTTGTAATCTATTTCATATCGGTTATTATTTTTTCTAATTTAACTTTACGGGTTTCTTTTTTCACATCGATAACCTCTTCCTCGATGATAGTTCTTCTCATTATGCGTCCATCCAACTTTACAACATATCCGTTCCCATACCACCTGAAGAATTTATCCCATTTTTCACTGTAGTCATCTGATGGTCCAATAGTATTATTACCCAACAACTGTGTGGCAAACTTCTGAAATTCAATAAGGTCTTCAATGTTATCACTCAAATACTCCTCTTTGGAGTGTCCTATGCCTTCATACCCATACCAACTGAACTTTGAAAAATATTCTATTCTTGTTTTCATTCTCCTAATTCTTTTACTCAGTTAATATTTTATTCAATTTGTTTATCCGGTCATACTTTTTATAATCACATGTTGTATATTTTCCATCACCAGACACACTATCAATTACTTTCAAATATATTGGATCAGATATTTCTTGGTCTGCATCAACCGAATAACCGGTAAAATTTCCTTCTATCACTTGATACCCATAAATACCACCTTCAAAAAAATCATAGGATTCTTTCAATTTTTTGGAATCTTTTACGGATTTCTTAACCAAAGTCAAAAGACCACATAATGTTTCAAAAAAGTATTCTTGATTCTCTAAACTATCACCGTGTACTTTGGCATCTGTTTTATTAGAACTCATTGTCCAAAAAGTATCACACTTGTAATATCGCCTTCCATTTGTTTCTATAAAATATACTACTTTCATACTACTGGCTCTTTTTTTGGTTTCAATAATGGTAAGTGTGAAAGTTTTCTACGAACTTCCGGAGTACCCAATAAACAAATAGAAGTACATTCATCAACATCTGGCTCAAAGAACTTGATGATAGGTGTTATTTCTGAAAATTTATTATATAGGTTCTCTAATTCTTGTTCTGACTTACACCCAAGACATATAACTGAGTTTGATGTCTTTTTCCAATGGTTGAATTCATTAGGGAATTCGTAAGCAAAGTCTGCCACAGAATGAACAGTCTGTGGAACTGTATACCCAAAGTTTTTAAAGTCATTTCGGGTAATCATGACTAATTTAGTTTCGTTAAATTTTGAAGTAATCTATTTCATCTCTTTTCTTATTTTTATGGTTTATATATTAATTTACTCTTCTCTGTGCGGGGAGGGGGACTCGAACCCCGTGACACCGGGTTAGAATCCGGTCAACGTCTGGCCAATAAAATCTTATTAAGTCTCAACCCGCATTTTTATTTATACCTTACAAAAGTAGTAAAGTTTTTCAACTCCACCAAATTTTATTTATTTTTATCGTAATTAACTACGATCTTATTCTTTCTTGTATGATGCTCTCTACTTTGAAGTACATATATAATGGCTTCTTTTTCCAAACAATCACCATTTATATTATTCCAATTTTTATTTTTTTGTTTAATAAGCCTTTCTGTTGACATCTTCTTATAACGAACAACATATTCCAAAAAAAATTTTCGATCTGTTGGATTTTTAGGAATTTCAATTTGTGGACGAACTTTACGTGGTTCTATATCACTTCCAGAAACAAAACGATGTTCGGCATCATCTTGCATCTTAACAGTGTATTTAACCACACCCTCCTTGTTCTTACCCCCAACAAATGTAATTTTTCCCGGCATCTTACCAAACCAAACCGAATCACCTTTTTTGAAAGAATTCTGCTTATCCAATAGATATTGCTTCTCGGTTCTTAAATTATTTTCATATTCACGGTTTTTTCGCAATTTTTCCAACTTCTCCCTCTGCTCATCAGAGTAAATAAGATTCTCGACACTATCAGAGGCATCATCATCAAAAAGACTTTCAATGACAACATTCCTATTTACTGTTCTGAAATCATCCTTATTGATACTATAATTTGTTGTGTGCTCAATATCTGAACTATCCTTATACACAAAATATCCGTGGATAGTATCACCACTAACTATTGCCATATCTATACCCTTAATCATTTTGATATCAACACCCTTAATAGTGTTGTATAAGTATTTCTCTATCGCCTTGTTTAATTCTTCTTTATTTGTCTTAGCCATCTACTCTTTCTATTTTGAGATTTCCAATATGATTGGTGGGCCCAGCAGGGTTCGAACCTGCGACCTACGCTTTATGAGAACGGTGCTCTAACCAACTGAGCTATGGGCCCAAAATTAACTTTTTTATCAATCTTGTTATACAAAGATAAACAAAAAGTTTAGAATAAAAAATAAATATATAGAATAATGAAATATATTAAAAAATATAACGAATCCACAGACAATTCAGATGAAGAATCTCTACTGAAGAGATTTGACGAACCCGTTAAAAAACTATATTACAAACTATGTGAAGTTGATGAACTTAAGGATATTTTAACAGGTCGTGGATTGGTAAATATTCTCAGAGTGGTACAACATGAGATGGATGAGATGGATGGAGAACTACCAAAGGTCTATGGGACATGGTACGAAGAAACGCAAAGGAATTATATTGACCCAAATGAAACCCCAAATGATTACCCATATAGCGAACTTTACGAAGCATTTGGACCAACACATGCACGTATATTATGGACACTACATTATGAACAAGATAGCATAATATTAGATACCGAAGAATACCACGTTCGAGAAGTTAATGAAGAAGAACGCGCAAAATGGATAGAAGATTGTAAAAAAACATTGGAAATGATAAATAACCCACACGAATTGATATTATGAGAATTTCTTATACGATAAAAACTTTTCGCTTTCCAATTTTCTCCTTTTAACAAGTCCCGGGAACTTCTTTCGATTCTTCAATCTCCAATTTTCTATTTTACGCCCCGCTTTTTCAAGATCACCATTCTTTATATGCCTAATCACACTTGATCGATTCAAAGCACCAACACCACTATTATATGCAAGAGAAACCAAAACATCAAATTGATCCTGTGATAATTTCACATCAATCCCTTTATCTTCAAATCTTTTCAAAATACGCCTAACGCCATTCGCAGAAACAGTAAGGTCTTGCTTCAAATACTCATATGCTTGATCATATGTTATCTTATCACCGACTTTAATATTTGATTTTTTTGTTTTTTCGGCATGTCCCCAACCAATGGTAACCATACCATCACCAATACTATATGCTGTCAATACTGGTTTCCCTTTCTGTTTTATTGATCCTTCCTCATATTTAATATAATCCCAACCCTTCTGTGATAGTCTCATATTCTTTGGGTTTTTTTGCAATTCCCAGGGTCTATCACTATAATCTATGGGTATTTCTTTCTTTTTGGGAATCTCATCAACACCACTAAATTCTTCACCGGATTCAACGGAAGTAACATCTTTTGTTGGAATTTTTTCCAATTCTTTCTCAACCAATTCAGTTACATTTGCATCATATGCCAATTCCTTTAACTCAACATCATTTGCAAATAGTTCAGACACTTCTGAAATACTCGCCATCGTTATCAATGATGCCAGTCCATAGACCAATATCTTTCTTCGATACTTATAACCTTTTCTTAGTACCAATTTCAATAATTTCAAAAACTTGTCCCTAAGTGTGGTCTTAGATTCCAATAATAGCATATCTACCTCTTTTATATAGGTTTCAATTATAAATTCATCATATTTAGTGGATAGATGCATACCCTATATATTAGGGACATGATCTTATTTAGAATCCCTCCCAGAAGTCAGTACCCTCTTCATGGGGGATTATGTTAGAAGATTCATAATCCGAATAACTCCCTTTGATGAATCTTTTGGTTTTCAAACTTATCGATTCAGCCTTATTAGCAGCATCTAAATTACCACCAAATTCAATAACTTCACCATCCTCATAAATAATATCTATCCTCCCATTTCGGAAAATGTCACGTGAGTTATCACCATCCTTCACGGATAATACCTCTTCCAATTTTCGATTTCGTACCATTGATTCAGAACCATATTCTTTCCAGAATTTATCTATATCAAGTATCTTACTAGGCAAACCAAGACGGGTCATTGCACCACCGAGACTCGAATATTTTTTAGCCTCTAATGGAATGGTTGACCATTTATCTGATATTTTATCCTTATACCCACAATAATATGCCTCACCTCTCCATACTATGTACCAAAACTTTCTATTATTCTTCATTTAATAAATTTTCAATTTTTAATTTACGTTGATATTGATCATTAACATTCTTAAACATTTTTGAGTTAACCTCAACAAAATACCGATTAAGAAAAGTAGGACTTACCAATTTTTCATCACCATACATAATATAATGTAGTTGATGTTCTATTCCAAACCATTCAACTATTATAGATGCCATCCCAAAACAATCACCTTCAAAAACGTCATAATCCTCATAATTCTTCCCATTATCCGGGTCTTGTAATGGAATTGTAAAACGTCCACTAATACCCAAATCAACACATTTGAACCATACATATTTATGTGGATCAAATCTATCGTCTTTATGCAACAATTTGAAAAATTCCTCACCCATCATATTCCATTTTTGCTTGTTCTAACCACTTCTGTGCATCCATAAGTCTACGGGTCTGCTTCTCATATAATACTTTTATCATATCTACGAGATCTTTATCATTTATAACACCGATTGCAAGAGAGAATAGTTTATGTTTTGAATGTTTCAAAGAAAAATCTTTCTTATCACCATCATATTCACTATCAAGAAAATCCATAACTTCCTTATATAACTTCTTTATCTTGAAATTCAATAATTCATTTATTTCATTTACTGTCATTTTAACATAAACAGAAGTTTCATCCTCACCCAGTAAAGCAAGTGCATCGTCTATGGTTTCCTCAAATATCATCTTGAATATGAGATTTTCCCTATTCAATTCCTCAGTGAAAAGGCCGTGTAAGTCGATATACCATTTTGTTTTCAACTTCACCATTTTTCCGTTCTCGAATTGAATAACCCATCCTTCTTTATCTTCAAGGATATCTTTCAATTCAATCAATTTATCCAAAGTGTTATCCTCTGTCACAACGACAGAAACACCATTCAATATGTCTTGAAAATCATCTATATCAAGATATTCCCCTGTTCGGTTATCTCTTAACTGAAGTAATATAAGGTCAGTGTTCGAATAAGGAACGACAATCTTATTATCAGGTGATACATATTCAAATACCGGGACTATATTTTTGGAAAGGAAGTAATCAACAACCCTTCTTATATTATCGTCTGTATCATATACTCTTTGAGAACCAATTGCCTGATCACTTATGAATGATGCCTTACTCTTTGCCCGAACACTACCATCCGGTAATTTGACAAAAGATGCAATTGAACCATCTTCTTTATTGAATATTCGTTCGATCTTTAAATCTTTAATAACTGAGTATAATGAACAAGGTGTTTGGTCTATATTGAAGAACTTATTCAATAACAGATACCTATCGTATAGAGTTCCATCGTTATTGAACACATATGTAAGTCCTCTTAATTCATAAGCCTTTACACCACTATCATCACCCAATGGGTTTTCAAAATCCTTCCACTGTGCTAATCGGTAATTGAATATAGATACATCAAACCCATTGACCACATGTTTGGTTTCATTGAATATAAGGTTATCATTTGCATCACACATTGCCCTACACTCATCATAGGTCGGTAAATAATATGTATGTGTTTGTCGATTCTCCATTTTAATATATACAAAGATAAGAAGTTTTTCTGAATTATGAACACAACAGACATAAAATATAAGATAAAATCACTTATTATATTAATAGGAATAACATACAATGAAATAGTCATTGATGTTCGAATAGGCAATTATCATTTCGACACCATAGAATGGGATAAAGACGTAGATGATGTATTCTTACACACATTTGACGAAAACCTAAGTATCGAATTCACATTTGACCACTTAGAGGAAGACGTTAAAGAAGGTATATACAACCACCTAATGAAATTAGCAATATTATGATAGAACCAAGTAAAAAATTGAAAAAAAGAATAATCGAATTCATTGAAGAAAATGATCTGGATTACAAAGTTATTGACAATAAAATAACAAGATTCCAATTGGAATCATATGACGGTATTACTTTTTATATACAAGACACTGATGATAAATGTTATCTGGTAAAAGATTTCGTTGATGATAACAATAACCAAAAATTCGAGTATTATGAAATGGAAAGTGTTACAAAATTATTAGAAACGTTATCCAATTACGATAAATCATTACATAAAACATATTGGCAGATGATACCAAGTACAGGTGAATATGGTGTCAAAATTGAAAAATATATTGATGACTGGTATTCAGATATAATAAATGAAAAATCCAAAATAGGTGAAATGGAAAATGGGTTCTCATGTGTTGTTTTCGAAGATGATAGTTATAAGCCGGTCATCCGATCACCATTCAATACACTACACGAAGTCAGTGAACTAAATAATATTGAACACACAACAGTTGAAAAACTTTATTTTGAAATACACCCAGTCGATTGCATGAATGAAAAATACATACTTAAATTACTGATAAATAATGAAGAGGTATTCAAAGAATACAATAATTTTTACGTATTCAGCAAAAAAGGACTGAAATTATTAATTGAAACCATTTTCACTGAAATGGAACAGTTCAAATTATCATAATTGACCCCTCTTACTTTTCATATATGCCTCTAAATCATCATAGGTTATTTGACCCGGATTGCTGAATACCTTATTTGGATCACTGACCTTCTGTGCCTTTTCAATTCTTTCCTGTTCCGCCTTCTTTGCCTTTTTATCTAATTTTGTTTCAATTTCCTTCAATAAGTAGCCGAGGTAGAAATTAATCCCCTTCTCATTTACCAAAGCCTCGTCAAAATCAAATATAAATTCTTCCGAATCTTTATAAAATGCAATTTGGTCTTTTCGGATATAATGATCAACATAGAACATTATGTTTCCAATATTACCTTGTCCATAAATGGTAGTTTTATATCTAGTATTATAAAAATACGAGAATTTATCCTTCTCATTATAAACACGGTTTCCATTCTTTTCAACTGTATTGACCAATCCAAGATTTGTTTGGAAATTAGGACTCTTCTTAACATACCCAATAACCTTCATATTTGTAACTATATTATAACTCATATTTTATATATGATGTAATACAATTCCCCTATTATGTTTCAATCTCGAATTCTTCTTCACTTGAACCATACTCATCATCCAATTCTATCTTCAATTTAACTATGAGGTCTTCATCAATATCAGATATTTTAACGGTTCTTGGACCCAATTGACCAACTATTTGATCAACATCATTATACTTCTTGAACTTAATGGAACATTCCTTAATATCATCATCAGAGAAATCGGACTCACCATCCTCCGGTCTTGCAGATTTCAAAGGTATCGCAACGTATAAATTATACCAACTCTCCGGGTCAGAAAATTTAAAAGTAACATTATCCATAGTAGATGAATAATTACTCAGTTCAGATGATTCAAGTCTAAGTCCCATATCGGTTAAAGATATACTCGAATTTTTCTTTTCCTTCTCCTTCCCTTTTTCAATTGCTTGGTTCAATGTTAGAATATTATCTCCTTCTTCTCCTTCTTCTTCACCTTCTCCTTCTTCTGATTTTGAATATGGTTCTTCTACTTGCTCCTCAAATAAGGAATCCACACGTTTCTTTATCTTCATAAGAGCATTCTTAATATACTCCTCCGGTGTGTCCTGGTGATTTTCGTTAAATTGACTATATTTTAAAATGTTCATAAACTATATATTAAATACATTCAATGGAAATTATTATATTTGTAAAATGAGAAACCTTATATTACATTATATATCAAGTCTAATCTTTCTTTTCGGTAACCTATTTTGGATAATACCCAAATTGAATCCAGATGACATAATTACGTGGATATTAGCCGTTATAGTGTGGGTTCTTACAACTCTTGTCACATCATTCTTAATGTTTTGCATAATATCATTTATCATTAGTGAAGAGTCCCTGCCGATAATATTCTCACCATTCATATATCTTTCTTTAAGATTTCCCAAAGTTAAACCACTCAATGGCAACACATTAAAAAATGTATATCTCTTCTACAGTGATAGAGAGTTGTGGGTATTTGAATTGAATCTATTCTATATAATAGACATAAAATCACCCATTGAATATAATAAAGAGAGTAATATCCAAGAATTACTCAATGAAGAGTTAGAGGATTATATAAATAAACGTTTGGATAAAATAGATCAAATGAAAAACGTTTCTGAATGGGATGGGTTTTTACTTGATAAGGACAGGCGTAACAACACAATTAAATCGATCATTGATAAAAAGAAGTGACCAATTATAACAACATCTCCTTTATAAATGCCCTTATCTTCATATAAATGGATTGATTCTTTGGGAATTTCATAGCCCTCATGGACATTATTGACTGCAAGTGTTTTAAATAAACACCACTTTCTGTTTTATTTATACCACTCACCAATTCCATCATATACTTTATACAAGCATCATCCCCCTTCTCTTCATATACACCAACTATATCATCACAATCAATACTTGCCTTATCAAATATATCAATAGATGTCAATGATTCCTTCTGTGCCTCTGATTCTAACTCCTCAGGCGTTAATATGGCTCTATTATAACCTTCCATCCTCAATCGATATCTTACTTTAACTCTATCAGAGATCTTACAAGGAGTACCCTCTTCGTTTATCTTAACAAACACAACCTTTGTATCACAAACACAAAATTGATCACCATTCTCTACATTATGCTTCCTTGCTTCCAAATGTATAGTTATTGAAGTTTCTCCGAATTTAACAACTTCCCCATAAATCTTTATCAAATTACCAACCTTTACTGGCATATTGAATATTACCTCTTCGAATTTTACAGTCACTAACCTTGGGGAGTCTGTTAATTGGGCAGCATATGCTGCTCCTGCAAGGTCTAACCAACTTAACATAACTCCACCGAACAAATTATTACTGACACCCATATCAGATGCTAGTGCCGTTTTAGTTGTTATTAATTCCATTTCTCTATTTTCATTTTTTATATGTTATTGACCAATTCTTTGGTAAATGGCCACAACTATTGTTTTCTAAGAAGTGTTTTCGCCACATCTCAACGAACTCTTGATAGTCATCTATATTCTCACAAACAATCTCACCATGGTTCTTAATATTCTTTGTAATTAGTTGATTACTCAGATAAACCAACCTTCTATTTGTGATACGTTCCCAACCAAAATTTTCCCTTAAAATATTTTTCATTTCTTCAATACGTTCTTTCGGTACTTTTTCTTGATATAAGAGACAATGTGCAATTCTCTTCATTTTAGAAGCAGTCTTATCAAAATCTGTTATTCCGGAAATAGGTGCATCATACATATCACCCAATTCCTTCTTAACTATATCTGCCTTCCTCTCATATGATTCATGACATTCAGGACACATTACAAGCACATCGTGGAAATTATGACTCTTCAACTCAATAGGGAAATATTTACGATAACAATAAGGTATGACATGATGCCGAGTCAAGAACTCATCCGACCCACAATTAACACACTTGTTCTCCATCTTAACAAGTCCCCATTCACTATTATGATATCCCTTCCCCTTTGGTTCAAAATTCAGTCTTATAACCATTGGGTCATCTGAAATAATATCAGCCAATCCCTTCTTCAAATACCAATTGGTCTTTCTTTCACCACAACGGAACATAAGAGTCCCATCAGGAGATTGAACTTGACAATTTCCATATACCTTCCGGTCTTTATCAACTGTCTTTCTAAGACCCATTAGATTTTCTCTACCTGTCCAAAGGTAAGTTCCATATCGGTAACTCTATTGAAAATAGATACTTGCATCTTCAATTTCTGACGATCATTATCAACATCAGTAATAGTTCCCTTGAAAGTTGCAAATGGACCATCAGTTACTTTAACCTCTTCACCTACAGCATAAAGATTACTAACATCAAGTTCTTGTTCTTCTTTATGATCACTGAACAGTTTATCAACTTCTCTTTGTCGCATAGGCGTTATTGAACCATCTCTTCCCTTTACAAAACCACCCGCACCATTTATATTTCTCAATATCTGATTTACCTCACCGGTTGCAGATGTTTCTATGAAAATGTATCCAGGCATCATAACCTTCTCTTTGATAATTTTCTTACCATCTTTTATGGATAATGATTTTTCAATCGGAATTATAGAATCACCTAATATATTACTCATTCCATCGGATTCTAATTCACTCTTAAGCCTTTCCATAACTTTCTTTTCTCTATTTGCCTGTGTTTTTACCACATACCACTTCATATTCTTATTTTTTTCCATTTATTTAATTGTTTATTTATTTAGTTATTATATCTTGTTATCTTATTTGTTGTAGTAATGTTTCTAATTTATAATCTCTTGACCGCTTAATGAATGGCTGTGCCCTTGAACCAAAATATTCATCTTTCTCAACAAAATCATATATTTTAGATGACCTCAACACAGTACATAATTCATCTTTACCTTCTACATACATTCTAAATATACTTTCTCCAACATCAACATTACAAGCCTTTAAATCTTGAACCATTTCTATTGAAATGTTAGCTGACTTTAAAAAACAACCGGTCTTCTCATCAAAAAGTACTAAGAAACAAATAAAATTTTCTGGTACGGTATACATACCAACACACGAAAGACCATTTATTATTTCTGTTGGGTACTTATACATCTTTCAATTTCTTCATTTATTTTAATACCATAATCATTCAGTTCGTCCAAATTATTACACGAACACACCATTAATTCATTACGAATTGAAACCAATTCAGTACTCTTGAATTTACCCAACCATTCAGTTATACTATCAACCAAATAATTCCTATATTCATATCTAAATACTAGGTGTGTGATTTCTTCAGCCATTTCAATTCTTCTTTAACCATATTCGGATATTTTTTGAATAATATGTCCAAGTCTTCCATCTTATCCAATTGTAAATTTGTCATTAGAATCATTCTATCATCCTTATGAATAATATCTTTGGGTTTACTTGACTTGGACCAAAAATCTTCTGGATATGACTTATCCGCCATAAAATAATACCATATATTCAACATACTCACGGGATCTTGACCCTTCAGATTCAATAGGGCAGAATGATATGGAAACATCTTCGACAAAAACCTATTCATTATAAAGGCGTTCTTCTCCTTTTCCTCATCCGTAATCGTATGCCAATCACCTCTGTTTTTAAACATCGCATTAGAAACTTCCAACAAACTACTCATCCTTTAAAATTTTTCTAAGTGTCACATTACGTACAATACTTGGATCATAATAATTCAAGTATTCTATTGGGAATATATCCAAAAGTTGTTCATATGTTATAAATGAATCCCAGTTAGTATTTTTGGTGTGTTCTAATAATTCACCATCCCAATCAATACCATCCTTCTTGATCTCATCAAACTTTTCATTTAGTTCCAATAATATTTCCTTTGAGGAATCATCTTCCCAATTGATATAATCAGAACAAATTCTCATCAGTTCCACATTACTCATATCATAAGAACTTTCAAGTATGGAAGACCAATCCCATTGCCAATCAACATATTTTTTATTGTCATAATTCCCCACAAATCTCATTCCATTTTTCTTCAAGAGATTTCTTGATATCAGTTGGGAAAAATTCAGTTTCCAATTGTACCATTTTCCTATTCTCTTGTACCCTATTTGAAATTGACTCAATTTTATCCTTTCCCAATTTCTTCTTTTCACAGATGAGATCACCTATATTCTCTGCTAGGTCAGGATCATCAATATCCAAAGGTCCGAATTCCTTTATATAATTATTTAAAATGGTCTTTGCACCTTTAACCCCAATTCCTCTCAATTTACCGGTTGTTGTTCTACCCAAATAAACAGACTTTATATTATCTGATGCATCACCGGAAATTATCTTAGATATTAAGGATTCTGTCCAATCTATCTCAGTGGTCTTATGACTTGTGGTCAATGTCTCACATAAGTTCAGAAATTCAGAATTATCATTCATATTGAAGATATCATCATTAGGTTTATCCCCTATCTTATTTAAGAACATCTTGTAATTCATTGGCATGAACACACTCTTGTTGTTATACATTTCATTGGAAATGAAATTTATCCATTCGTCTTCAAGATCCATCCTTACCAACTGTTTTATATCGTGGTCATTCGTTACTATAAGGTTGGATTCCCCAACACTATTTGTTTTTTCACATATAAGTGCAATCCAATCATCACCCTCAATACGTGGATATTCAAGTACTTTTATAAAACTTCTTCTTTCCTTAAATTCATTATATGTGTTATAAACAAAGTCCCAATCAATATCATTGTCCTTTTTTCTATTCGATTTGTATTTTTTACTCAATTCCTTTCTCCAAGAACGTTCCTTGGAATCACTCACCAAATAAATTGTGTGGAATGGGTATAATTTACGATAGTTGCTCAGTGTATTTTCCAATGCCTGGTCAAGTGCCCCATATAAAAGGTTATTTTTGTGTAATGTGAAAACTAATTTTGATAAAATATAATTTCCATCCAATATAAGATTAAGTAACATAATATGTTATGTTTTATTATTATAACATATTGTAAATCATTTGTTTAGAAGATGACCAATCTTTTTTACACGTTCTAATTTTGTTTCATCCATACAACACATATACTCAACCAAGAAATCATAATCACTTATACTGGACCGAACATAATCCAACCATTTCTCAGATACATTCAAAACATCAATAGTATATGTATGTCTATTGAATATATAATTATCAGACAGATATAAAGTATTGAAAAATGATTCCCTTCTAGGAGTTGAAAAAATAAAAACCTTTTCAGAAAAATTAGCAGGTACAAATGGTCCTCTTGGTATATGCATATCAAATAACCTTTTGAAATTATCATTGAATGCCACTTTGTCAAAAATAAGTACATCATGCCCACCTTTTCTACCAACATCAACACCGAAACGAACACTGCACCCATTATCAAATATGATATGATCCTTCCCTAAATGTGAAACAACCGGTTGTAAAAAATATGGCAATGAACTTAACATATCCACTAATATTCTAAGTTGTTCTTCACAATCAGATTTATCCGGTAAAACAACCGTAACATTTCCACCTTTACTAATTGCCATCCACATACAAAACACACGTATCATCGTAGATATTCCAATCTGTCGAGAAACCCTGAAAATATCAAATCCTTTTGATTCATTCATCACAGTTAAAATGTTTTTCTGATAATCCCTAATACCTATCTGCATTTTATTAACAAAAATTCCTCTGTGTAAAAAATATTCAAAATCAGTCTTCATTCGAAGAGATTCATTTATCTCTCTTTCCGTATATTCAAAATCATTAACTATCCTTAATTTGGTATCTTTATAATAAGGTCTTCCTTTTGGGTAACCATGATCACCCAGTATCTCGGAAATCATAATTGCACGTTTCTCCTTAATATCACCATTCCATAGATCAATGAATTTAGATGTCCATTTCATGTCAATAATTGTGTTAATTTTATATCTCTTCTAAGAGAATTAAAAGCATCTCTTACCCTCTCTGGTGATTCATAATAAAATGATTTTGGTGTAACCCAATTATAACTTTTCTTATTAATTCTCACTAACAATTCTTCATACTCTTCATCAAATATCACCATTGAATCCGTTTGGTTAATATATTTAACCAATAATTCAACAAAACTCAATTCATTACATTCGAAAAAATTAAAGAATGGCTCATAAATCCAATTATGTAACATATTACGTATATTCTCTCGTATTATAATATCTTCACGATTACGTCTGTATTTTGGGTCAAAAAGTACAGGTGATATCAACATAATATCCAAATTCTGTTTGTTGAAATATTTTAATGTTCTCTTAATTTGGTTAACTGTTCTACGATCAAAAGATATATGTACCTGATCAGTGGAAAATTTAAACAAAGGCAATTCCACCATACTTGTTTTAACATACACTATATCACCCTTTATAGTATATTGTTGTCCCCTTTCGTACCTCTCGATGCATATCATATATTTCGTCCTCTATAAATTTATCTACAAGCTTTTTATCACCTTCTCTTGTTTTAGTTGACAAACCATTCGAAGAAGGCTTCTTGGTTCTATATTTTCCAAATGAATTTGGACTGTATTTAGAAGCATAGATATTTCTATAACTCATAAATATATCCTTATCTCCTATCAAATATATCCATCTCGAAGTCCCAGCAGGAAATCCATTCACATCCAAGGTTGGCCAAAACCACCGAGACCTACTGATCCTCGCAATTTTATACTTACGTCTTTTATACTTTTCCTTTTGAAATCTACGCCATTCTCTCCCACGTTCCATAAAAATCTATTTAAATAATACTACTTAATTTGTGATCCCTTATTAATTTAAACCTATCCAATTCACAATCCTTATCAATTAATTCAGTACTTAATATTCGAAATGAGGTGTTGAAATAAACCAAGTCTTTACCATCACCGTAAAAATCCATATCAAAAGAATTGAATTCAACACTCATCACTTCTTTATGCAATACTTCACCATCCTCATTATATACAGTAAATACACCAATAACAACTTCCTTAAAAATATCCATAATTGAACATTTATCTAAATAACGATCGGTAACAGAATACCTTAATGATATAAAATCACCATCTTTATTCGATGATAACCGAACCCGATCAGGAAACAATAACCGAATCATTTCATCATCTTTCAAACTAATGGCTGTGAAATCATACGCATTCTCCTTTATAGGATGCACTATATTAAAATGTTTACCAAAATGTGGCAATGGCATTATTCAAGTATTTCTTTTAATTTTCTATCTCTCCTTAATTTAAATCCAAATTGTTCAATTTCACTCTGACTGACCAATGATGTTCGAGATTCACATCCCAATATTCTTAACTTCAAATCTAATTTTGGAGGAGTTCCAAAATTATTAGCAGCCAACCACCTATCTATACTTAAAGAAATCAAATTTACCCTATATATATCTGCTGTTCCGGCAGTTTCACTGGTTGAATCAAGTGATATATTTTCGTTGTTAATAACAACGAACATTCCATCACGGTCATTTCCTCCTCGGAAATTATCTGATACACCATTTATACTCAGAATATCTTCATCTATAACATAAGAGGCATATAAAATTTGATAAGTCACATCACAATTAACCACATGAATTTCTTGGGCGGAATACGAACTATTACCAAAATTCATTGAAATCATTTCATCATCTCTTTTTTTCTATGTGATGAATCTTTACCGAACCATACATCCAATGACTTTTTAGAAGAATTAGTTGCTTCAATTTTAACCAATTTTGGATTATTTATGATTTCATTATATTCATCATCCACCAATGCAGCCAAACCCTTTTTATACTTTATTTCCCAATTACCAGGTTTTACCTTTTTCAACCAAGACTGATATTGTTCCTGAGTATAAAACAAAGTCTTATCCTTTCTCCCCTTTCGTTTTGCAACGACAATAGGTGTTTCTACTTTGTATACCATATTCATCTCAAATAGTTTAGGCCAATATCGATAGAAGAAATTTATCAGTTGGGCGGCAATGGAGTTACCATCCACATCTGCATCGACATATAATAATATCCTTCCATATCTAAGATCTTTTAAATTAGGTTCGTGACCCAATTTAAGACCAATAGCAGCCATAAGATTGACCACCTCCTTATTTGATACAAACTTATCATTTGATATATCAGTAACATTCATAAATTTACCCTTCAATGGAAATGCACCCATTAATTCAGGTGTTCTGTATTTTCGGAAAGCACTAGTGGCTGAATCACCCTCAAATATTCCCAATTGACACTTCCACCGGGTCTTTCCTTTGGCATCGATCAACTTATCAACTTTTTTACTCGATAAAGACTTATTCAATTTTCTTTTTTTCCTCATCTCATCGGCAAGTTCTTTCTGTTTTACCCAATCAAGTATAGAACTTACAATCTCAGACTTAAGTACTTGTTGAATGAATTTTTTAGATACTGTGTGAGTTGTTTTAAACTCCTTCTGTTCAGTTATCAATTTATCCTTTGTCTGTGATTGGAAAAATGGATTAATGACCGTACAGTTAAGGTAAAGTGCCATATGATTCTTTATATTGGAAGGTTTCACATCAACCTTGTGTTTTTTCTGAAAATATTCCCTCAATTCCTTCACAACTTGGTCTATTATGAAATCAACATGTGTTCCACCATCACTTGTTTCAGTAGTATTCACAAAACTTATATGTTCAAACCCATTTTCGGATGGTGATAATGCAATTGTCCAATCTTTTGATGACTCACTTATATAATCTGTTGTAAACATCTCTATATAATCTTCAAATTTCTTGAAATCTATTTTCTTGCCATTGAAAGTAACATTCAATTTAGGATTACATGCTGCCACCTCATAACATCTCTTCTCAATCATTGCAAAATGGTTGAGATCTATTTTTCTCATACCAAATTGTTTAAAATCCGGTACGTATGATATCTCAGTATGCTTCCTTGTGAATTTTGTTATTTTCGCCTTTGTTCTTTTCTTCATATTACTATTGAAAGTTTGAACAAATTTCTTTTTACCATCACTACTCGATACTTTGAATTCTGTTGAAAATATGTTAGTTAATTTTGCACCTAACCCATTCAATCCAGCAACATCCCTATCCTCTGCATCATCATAATTTGAACCAGAACGTAGAGAGCCGAATATCATCTCAGGTACATACTTCTTCTCAACCTTATGCATCACAATAGGTATCCCACCATTATCTTTAATGGTTATACGCCCAGTATCTCTATCTACCTTCACATCCAACTTATTCAACCTCCCATTCCTCTTATGTTCATCTACCGAATTGGTTATTACCTCATCAAATATCTTTAAGAAAGATGGTATATAAGTAATATCCCTTTTGGACATTTTATTGCCATTTTTAACCAACCATTTGGTTTCTGTATGTTTCTTGTTTGAACCCACATATGTCTGTGGCCTTTTCAATACGTGGTCGATCTCATCCAGTGATTGAAATTCTTCTTCGATTGTCTTCTTTCTCCTTGCCATCCATATTAACTTGATTTGATTTATATATACAATCAATGAGTCTTTCACGAATTATTAGGAATTCAAAATCAATATAATATCAATTGTACTTTTCTTTATACATTGATTTCAGTTTATCTAAACGGGCTTCAAGTCTTTTAAATTTCGGTTCTTCTGCAGCCTGCTCCATTTCATCATCAGAATCATCATATTTATATAACAGGTCTTCTAATTTTTTTCCAATCGTTCAATTTCACCCTTATCTTTGATCTGTTGTTCAGTCATCTTATTTGATGATGATATATTCTTTAGACTACTTTCTAATTTAGATATGTCAGTATATGTTCCAGTTTTTGTACTTGGTTTCATTTTATCCAATAATGATTCAAGTAATGATTTCATCATATTATATGCCTCATTACCATCATACTTATTGTTCTCGTTAAATTCTATCCAATTATCAATAATATACTATATATTAATATAAATAAGATGCAAAGTACTATGTTATATATAACAAAAAACATAGATAATGTTTCACAATAGATAATATAATGCATATGGAAAAGAAAAATATCGAAAACTTCCTCAATGAAGAATATAAAGAATTTGCAATGTATTCCCTGGAATCAAGGGCAATTGCATCAATGATCGATGGATTTAAACCGGTTCAAAGAAAAATCATCCACATATCATCCAATATATGGAAAACTGGAAATGAAAAAACACTTAGAGTGTTTCAATTGTCCGGTAAAGTTGCAAGTGATTCATTCTACCACCATGGAGATAAATCACTGAATGATGCCATTATCAATATGGCACAAAGTTTTAAGAACAATGCACCATTATTGGACGAAGATGGACAATTTGGATCACTTAGATCCCCCGAATCAGGTGCACCACGATATATAGGGACTCGTTTAAATTCGAGTTTTAGAAAAATATACAAAGATTTCAACTTACTTGAAAATCAAATAGAAGAAGGAGAAATGATAGAACCTAAATTCCTTCTACCTATAATCCCAATGCTACTTATAAATGGTGGCGGTGGTATTGCAGTAGGATTCCGATCCGAAATACTCAATAGAGATGTTAAAACAGTAGCAAGGGAATGTCTCAGATTCTTAAAATCCAATAGGGTCAATAAAATACCACCCCACTTAAATGGATTCAAAGGAACTTATAGACAAGATGATGACAATCCCAATAAGTGGTGGGTAAAGGGTGTTTTCGAACGTGTTAATACGACAACAGTTAAAATAACAGAACTCCCACCATCTATAACATATCAGAATTATGAAGACCACCTCGAAAAATTGATTGAAAACGATGCAATAAAATCATATGAAGATAATTGCCGAGATGATGTTAATTATGTTATCAAAATGAGTAGAAAAGACCTGAAAGAAATAACTGATGATAAATTGGTAAAGTTACTGAAGTTGGAAGAAACTCAATATGAATATCTAAATGTTTTGGATGAAAATGGGAAACTGAAAACATTCACAGATGTTAAAGATATACTCAAATATTTTGTGAAATTCAGATTGAAATGGTATGATATCCGTAAGAAAACAATCCTTGAAAATATGGAGAAAGACCTTAAGGTAATGACCAATAAGGCCAAATTCATATCCCTCATAATAAAAGGCGATATACTTATAAATAACATCAAAAAGACAGACATTGAAAAATCAATTGCCAAATATAAATTAGATAAGGTATTGGGTTCTTACAATTACCTTTTTAAGATACCAATCCATAACCTCACCAAAGAAAACTATGAAAAGATACAGAATGATATGAAAGCATCCAAGAAAGACATATCATATCTCAAAAAGGTGAAACCCAAGGATATGTATATCGATGAATTGGAAGATTTTATAAAGAAATGGAAATAATACGAAAATAATTATTACCTTTGTTCAAAATACTATAAATATGTTCATAGGTACTTATTTTGTAAAACGACTATTCTATTTTAATATATTCATATCACTCTTAACATTCTTCACACCACTTGGTGAATATTTGTTAATGGGGTTTGGATTAATTGACTTTTGGAACCCGATTCAATTGATAGGATACCTATTTCTTCATGGAAATTTTAATCATCTATTTGGAAATATGATTGGATTAATTGTTTTTGGACCTATTGTAGAACAATATACAGGTGCTAAAAAATTCATTTTATATTACTTAATAATGGGAATAGTTGCCGGTATATCTCAATTGTTATTAGGTTCATCCAATGCTATGTTAATTGGTGCATCCGGTTCAATATTCGGATTGATAACATTTGCATTCTTATTGAACCCAAATATGAAATTCTTGTTTGGAATACCATTTAAATTGGTATTCTATGCAATTATTGGATTTGAAATATTTGCACTGTTCGGTCCACTCGATAATATCGGACACATCGCCCATTTATTCGGTGCATTGACCGGACTTCTTCTATTCATTTACGAATGTGGTTTCAATCCACAGAAATGGAAAAAATTATACTTGTTTTGATAAAAGAAAAAATTTCAAATACATATAGGTACTTACTAATATGTTCCCCCTCTATGGGTGAATATCATACGGTAGATTACATGGAAGAAAAATATAATTCCCTAATAGGAATCCATAATAAAGATCTATCAGAAAAGTATAAGCCTTTACTTCGCCTATCCGAAGAATTCTATAATTGGATGGATGTATTCCAAGTATCCGATGAAGAAGTTGAACGTATGGGGTATAATGTCTTATATTGGACATTGAAATTAAAACATTTTCCACCATTTAATGAACATATGAAAATTTTCAGAGAGATAATAGGTGACCCAAATGACATCAACCTAGATAATAATTGTTCAATACACCCACTCATTAATGAAAGAATAGAAACTATAATACTCTCGCAGCCACAAATTAAAAGAAATATTAAAATATATGAGATATTAAATTATATTATATCATGATGTTGCACAATTTTCACGAAAAAATAGATAACTTACTAGAAAACCATATTGAATATTACCGTAATTGGTGTATTGATGTCATACAAGACCTAGATGAAAAAATGACCCAGAGTGAATTAGCATTCTTTCTTTGTGTCTGTATATCTAAATATGGAACATATGATAAAATAAATGAAGTTACTCGCCTAAATTTCAAACACTATGCTGAACATTTGTCAAACATATTACACGATGATGAAGATTTAAAAAAACAATTTAATACATTTTTAACAGACCCAGACTTACATAAAAAAATCCCGGATACATATACGAATCAAGAAATCCGTGAAATAAAATTAAAAAGATTATTGTCGGAAGAGAAATAATTTGTACATTTGTAATTCCAAATACGAAACATTAATAAAAACAAAAAGAAATGCCAGAGAAAATTCAACTAAACCAATCAGAAGAAAACGAGATGAAAGAACCTAAAATTGGTAAATTTCGTCCAAAGAAATTGATGAAAACATTCCTTATGGTAAAAGGTAGAGGAAGAGTTCATACAGAAACTGCATTCCTTTCAGGAAAGGCACTAAGTGGCATGTTAGAACACGTTACTTTTAAATTGACAATTTGTGACGAAGGCACGGTCGATTTCGAAGAAGTTGATACCAACGAATGTGATGAAAATATGATGAAACGCCTTCTTGATGATATTACAGAACGTAATGTTGTATTGTATGCCGAAAAAACGGTTATCCCATCATTGAAGTTCAGTGCCGGTGAAGAATTCCAAAACCAATTGGTCTATTTGGAAATCGAAGAAGAAGCCAAACCATTCAACAAACTACAAGGAATTTTCAACGAAAAACCAGAAGTTTCGAATAAAGCCAATGATTTCCTTGGAGATTTACTTGGGATTGACCCATCTGAATCAAATTCCGAATCAAATGAAGAAGAAACTGAGGAAGAACAGGAAGAAGAAGTAACAGACACCACAGAAAAGCCCGAAGTGGTCGAAGAAGAAACTTCTGAAGGCTCTATGTATAAAGAGATGATGAAAGAAGCACTGGCAGAAGCAAATGCTAAGAAGAAAGCAGAACTTCAAAAAAGAATTGACCAATGTTTGGATGATAAAAAGAAGCAAACATTTGCTCTCCAAACTGCTGAACAGCAACTTGATAAAATTGAAGAAGATCTAAAGATCTTGAATACTCGAAAAGAGTCAATGCAACCACAACTCGACCCCAATGGATATGTTTTCTATGTAGCACCCGGTGAGAATTCCGGTGTTGATCCAACTGATACAACAACCATCGAAGTAATTGAGAAATTAGCACCGTTGATGAAGTTGAATGTTCCGGCAGTACTCGATGTACTCGGACAAACAACATATGAGATCAGAATTGATCGTAAAGGGGTGTATGAAGACACTGAAATTGCAGAAGATGAAATTAATGAACTTGTTATGAACTTTGACATTTTGGGACAAACAACAATGACAAATAAAAATGTTTTCTCATACCAAGGTGAATTGACATGGCACCAGATTGTTGATAAACTTTTGAAACTTGGTTTTGAACAAGATTCAGAGTATGACAAACTGTGTGGATCTCCTTCTTACCAAAGTACTACTGATAATTATGACACATCAAGTGTTGATGCGGAATCAGATGAAAATCCTACACCGGAAACTCCTGTGGGCGAAAAAAGTGAAAACTTCAAATCAAGAAAACTTCGTTCATTCAAAGAACAGACAATCGTTATTCTTGATGCAAACGGTAGTGATGTAGCACCTTCGGTAGATGTTGAAATTAATGATGACGAAGAATACCTTGACCTATATGTTGATGGTGCGAAACTTGATGTGAATGTAAGAACACAAGGATTCGCCAACATTATGACCAAAGAACAATTTGATAGAGTAATGGAGGAAGACGGTGAATTATTAAGTAGTTGCGATGGGTGGTTCAATGGTGTAGTTATTCCTAACTTCACAGGTGATATTGAAATCACAGGACATGATTACTCAACCGGTGAATTCAAAACTGATTTTGATGAATCAAGTTTCATTAACCACCAAGAAGGTTTTGAAACTATTAATGTTGGTCTTAACTTCCCAGTAGGAACAGAAGTATATGAATTAAACAAAGATTTTTCATATCCAATGAATGTTTTGAGAGATGCAATGAACACAGGCGTTCTTGATGAAGACTCTGACAATTCAGAGGATTAAGAATGAAATCATATAAACAAAAAAGGGATTCTATTCGAATCCCTTTTTTTTATTCAATACATATTATACTTTTGGTTCTTCACCATCAATATCACTCTTAGGTTCTTCAATAACCTCTTCTTCACCACTTGTAAGTTCAACCGGTTCATTATATACTTCATCAATATCTGAACGAGAATTATTTACCGTACTATCTTCTTTCATAGTTACTTCCATATCATCACCATATATCATTTCTTGGTCTGAATATTCCTTTTCTTGATAAGCACCATCATTGATAATCTCCTCTTTATATTCCATATATGAACTATCATCCATATATTCTCCAGATGAGTATGTGCCATCTTCATAATCTTCTTCGTGTGTATCAGAAAGTGAATCACTTTCTTGACCATTACAACAACCAGATGTACAACCACATGATACATTAGCACAGATTTCCTTTGCCCTTTTTGTTACCATCATATCAATTGCCTCACCAAATAAGTTTTTTTCCTCTTCGGTCATTGTACTGAAAAATGCACCTTCAGCAAATAACACAGATGTAATTTCATTAAGCCTTTGTTCGAAATAATTATCTTCCATAATTTTGTTTGTTTTTAATATATATCAAGAACAAATACAATGATATTTCACAGAGGATTCTCTTTATTTTTATCCATTATGAATGAATCGAATAAATAAATCTATACACACAAATTATATTTTAACTTACCACAATCCCATATACGTTCAATTTTATTACTTTGCATATATGATTTTTCAGATTCTTTTTCGGAAATACTCTCTAATTTATCCCTTTGAAAACTTCTTTTATTGACCCTACTACCATTAACAATATATTTATAGTCCGGACCACTACTTTTCACCCTCTCAAATCCAAGTTTTTCATATAGATTGCCTTCACTCCAACACCTATCTGCATAACTGATTATACGGGTTGCATTATATTCCCTTATAAACCATTTCAACAATTTCCCGGCACCACCAATAACATTCGTGTTCAATTTGTTACAGAACCTCGAAAGATTCCATTCACCATCATCCATCTTCACCCTCCCCTCGAATTTATTGAATGTCATTACTGCCACAAGTTCATCATTGTATAAAAGACCAATATAAACAGAACTTCTATCATTCCCTTGTATATGATTTTCCTTTAAAAACTCAGAACACCGTCTAGTACTTAATTTAACAACTTCACATTTCCGTGCCCCTATTTTCGTATCACTTATAGATAATATACTTGATATCTGACTCTTTATGATTGAACCTCTTTCAACCCAATCATCTTCCCATATATGTATGATACGTATACCTTTATCATTGAAATATGATGTTTTATCAATGTGGTAGTTTTTATACTTATATTTCTCAGAATGCCAATAAAGCCCATTGAATTCAAAGCCTATTTTCAACTCCGGTAAGTAAATATCAATTTCCAAACCATCTCGATAAGACCTCACCACTTCACCATTATATATTGAATTGATGTATTCATATAACTCACCCTCCTTAATAGAAGTGGAATCCGATATTGGATTACAAACAGTACATAGGTTTACATTTGATTTTTTCCGATTATAGTACATATATGATGATATCTCAAAATTATGATCACAACCTTTATCACAATTGAATTCTGAAATATTGTCACCAACATATCCAATGTAATTTTCATCATTTGATAAATGGACACTATGACCTCTTATAGATTCAGAAGAATATGGCGAAGTTGAACCATATCTATCTAACATTGTTTTCTTAATTTTTTCTCTAACACCTGGGTCAGATAAACTGGACCAATATCCCGTCTTATCATAATATGTTTTGGATATCCTATCATATATTTCTGGAACCTTTGATGGGTGATCCACCCCATACTTCTCCAAAAATGAATTTCTTATCATTTCTTTATCATGGAATGGATTTTTAAATCCAAACTTCTCCATATTGGTTTTGGACTTACGTTCTTTATATTCATCCGTTTTAGAATAATGATCCACCCCATATCTATCTAAGTTGGTTTCCTTAACTCGGTCTTTATATTGATTGGTCTTCGAATAATGATCCACCCCATATTTTTGAGAATTAGTTACTTTATTCTTAACACTAGAACATTTAACACAAGTGTAAATAGGCAGTTCCTCACAAGAATTCACATTCTTGTTATAAGACTGATATGTTATGATATTCTCAGAAAAACAAACATCACAAGACACTTTAACCTTTTTATTACTCTTTTTCTGAAGATGTATAATATCAATATCTATCACATCGCCACATTCTATACCAACATAATATTCACTGAAATGATCAATATTCCTCTTACTTATCTTAACCTTTATTGATTTATCTACTAACATAACCTATATATTACAATTAAATTCTTCTTATTATGGTAATTTTTTGTTGTTTGTTTAAAAAAAAGCATTATCTTTGTAAAACAAATCTTAAACATATAATAAAATTAACATGATTATAAACAAGAACATACACGAAAAACTCCTTACGTCAATCCAAGAAATGTTGATCGATACGAAAGTTAATCTACCATACTATGGTGAATTTAACTTATTGGTGAACTTTCACGAGTCCAATAACCTTCCAACATGTGGTGTAAATGTTACATCAAAGGGGATGAACTTCTACTACAATCCGAAGTTCCTACAACACATGTCCCAAAAAGAAGTGAACTTCGTAACACTACACGAAGATTTCCACTTACTTTTCAATCACCCACGTAGAACAATCACGGGTCAATATAATCACAAATTGTCGAATATTGCACAAGATATGATTATCAACTACATCATTTGGGACGATATCTCTCACAATTTTGTAGAAATTCCAAAGGATGAGAATGGTAAGAATATGGCACTGTTCCCACCAAAGGAATACAAAGGTAAATTGATCTATGAAGAAGTCTATACTTGGTTGAAAGACGAAAAAGAAAAGTGGGACGAAGAACAGAAGAAAAACTCCGGTGATGGTGATTGCCAAACATGTAACGGCTCTGGTCAAAAACAAGACCAAAATGATCAAGGTCAAAGTGATGGTCAAGGTCAAGACCAAGGCCAAGGTCAAGGTGATGGTCAAGGTGATGGTCAAGGTGATGGAGAAGGTCAAGACCAAGGTCAAGGTCAAGGTGATGGTCAAGGTGATGGAGAAGGTCAAGGTCAAGGTGATGGTCAAGGTGATGGACACAATCACGGTCAATCAGGCGAACCTTGCCCAGATTGTAATGGCACGGGTAACCAAAATGGTATGGATTCATCTGGTAAGCCATCTTATGGTCCATATGGACAAAACCCATCCGGAGATGGTTCTATTGATACATGGTCAAAAGAACAGATCTTTAAGGACATGGATCAGAATGATGGACAATATATGGATTCCCACATCACCGATGATGTTCCTGAGGACATGAGAGAAACAATGGTACGAGATGCCATGGAAAGATTGGCTGCACGAGGACTTGCATCAGGTAATATTGAAACAACTCTGAATAAACTTCAGAAGAAACGAAAAGATTACTTGAAAGAAATCAAACGTTCAATCTCAAATGAGATCTTCGGTACTAAAAAACAAAAGACTATTACTCGAATCAATCGTAGAGGTATCAAAGGTCTTAAAGGTAACCGAAAGACCAAGACAACAATCAACGTTATTCTTGATACATCCGGTTCTATGGGTGGTCAAGGGACATTTGAAAGAGTTCTGTCGTATGTTTATAGGAACGACATTGAAATAAACTTCATCCAAGGTGATACTGATGTGAAGTGGGTTGAGAAGTTCAAGAAGAAACGTCAATTGGAAACAATGAAAATCCGAGGTCTTGGTGGCACTGTGCTCCAACCTAGCGTGGATTACTGTGTCGAACACTATAATGAGTACAATACTTGTATACTTACGGATGGTTACACAGATACTCTTGACCTCTCTAAGTTGAATGGACGAGTTCTAATGATTTCTGTTGGTGTTGAAGTACCAACTAGCCGACCACCAAAGAAAGGTGTGAAGCAAATCGTACTTGAAGAAACTCACTAAGAGTTTAACAAGTTGTGTATGTTTGTTTGTGAGTGGGGTTGAATTTCAACCCCACTCTTTTTAACTGAAAAAAGAAAAATAACATGAAAAGTATATTAACAGTAATATTTATCTTAATTTCCCAACTTTTATATGCTGGATGTGGTCCATACGAAATTGTAGATGTTTATCCTGAGGTTGGGTCAATAGAAGTGCCAATAAATTTAACTTCAATAAAATTCATACCTGATAACCTACTATCATGTAGCACTGCTGCAAAATTTAGAGATGGGTACTTACGAATATTTGAATCTACAACAAATCAGTTAGTTGATAGTATTGATGTAAATGATTATTACCCATATGGTTATGAAGCACCATTTGGCGAAGAACTTATTTTTCCACTTAATACAACGTTACAATATTGTACTAATTATTATGTAACAATGGATATAGGTACTGTATATAACCCGTGCTGTTCAAGTGGTGGGGATTTTGGGATGTATGGTCAAATTGATCCAAATACAGGGGATGGTTACTTTTGGGGAGAATGGGTAACAACACCTCAACCACATTGGGAAGGATTTACTTGGGAATTTACAACAATAACACCGGAAATACAATTAGATGTCACCGATGCTTCTTGTTACAATTCCTGTGATGGTTCTATCGAAATATATTCACCTTTAACCAATCAAGGACAAATTTATAATAATCATTGTCCAAATACATACTTCTTTGACCTGTCTGCAATAACATATGGATGTATTGACAATTTTGAAGTTACTATAGATTCCCCAGATTCAATAGTTATTTATGAAACTGTTACGAATTCAAGTATTAATTTGTCTGTAAATGGAGGAATACCACCATACCAATTTAATTGGACTGGACCAAATGGGTTTATATCAAATCAACCATATAACATAAACAATTTACAGGGCGGTATATACACATATACTATTACTGATAATAATGGGTGTCAATCATCAAACGAAATATCTATTAGTATCATGTCCATTGAAGATATCACCCACATAAAAAATTCGGAACACATTTTATTTCCAAATCCTTCGAAGATACAAATTAATATCAAACCAAATACTAATTATAGAATAATTGATATTTCTGGCAGAACAATATCAAAAAATTTTACAGAGAATGGGACAATAAATGTATCACATTTGAATGGGGTGTATTATTTATTTGATAATAACCAAATTCATAAATTCATAGTTGAATAGCTTTCCTCAGTAAGAAAAGATTTAGATGAATTGTGTCTCTTCTTTGTCATACATAAGTTTGACAGAGAAGAGATTTCTTCTTCAGATATATTGTTTTGAAACCCGTGAATAATACTCACTTTATGATCCAACGTTGGATATTCTCTATCAGTGTGTTTGTATGAAAAGTTATTGGCAATATATTCACCATCATAATAATCATTACCATCCCAATTCTCCATCAATATCTTTCGGTTCCTTTCAGTGAGTTTCCTAACCCTTTTCCGGTAAATATCCCATTCAGTCAATTGTTCATCAGGAATTATTAAACCTCTTTCCATTTTGGTTATTAAACCTTTCTCAATTATCTTTGAATTAAATTCTTCTAATTTCATATAGTGACCACCATACCTTTCATTTAAAGTTCCCTTTAATTGTTCTTTGTGTTGATCAGAATCAACATAATATTCTGACCCATATTTCTCCAAGCAAGTTTTTTTCCTTTTCTCAACAACTTCTTCACACTTACTTGGATTATCAACACCATATTTATCCAACATGGTCTTTTTGGCTGTGATGTTATTACACGATTTACAATTATAAGTCCCACTTCTATCTTTATTCTTTGAATACTTCAACATAGATAAATTTTTAGTGATAGAACCACAACTATCACATTGAGCATCAATCTTATACTTACAATACTTCATTAAATATTTGACCGGCATCATAACTTTCTTACCATATTCAACTTCAATACCTTGTTCTCGGAAGTGCTTCATATTCTTAGGATTAAATGTTATCTCCACTTCTTTTGTCAGTATCATAAGTCTATATATTATCTTTACAAAATCCAAAAACTCATCGTTTTTATCACATAATGCTACTACTTGAGAAAATTTACGAACATTTTCAATAAATTAATAATTACTAATAGAGATAGGTACTAAAACCTAATAAAAATAGAATTGATAAATTATGGAATTTTTAATGGAAATAATTAAAGAATTAATAATTGAAATTATCAAACGAATGTTGGATAAGTATTGTGCAAAAAGTGAACTAATACCATACTTAAAGAAGTGTGATCATTCATAAACACCGATGGTGAATTGATTAAACTGTGTAGTGGCTTATATCATTGTGATATGGATATATGATTGTGGTAAGATAAAGTTCGAAAAATTGATATAAATTACCGTTCTATTTTATATATAGAAGAAACAACCAAATCACCAATGAGTAAACTCATAACGAGTCTATCAGAATACATCAAAGAAGAAACCACCAATGGTATTTGGTATCACGGAACACCGGATAGTAGAGGAATCGAAAAAAATGGATTCGATAAAAGAACTAAGAGTATAACATATCTAAAAGATATTGAAAAATACAAGGAAGCCCAATCAAAATTGAAATCTGCACGAGAAAATGATGATATGGATTTATATCATAGGATATTGGATACGATATCTTATTTCAAGTCTGATATGACATATAATTCTCCTATATTCTTAACTGATAACTACTCGGTTGCTAGAACATATGCTGACCCAATGAGGGCATTTGATTACCAAGGGGCGATTGAAAAAGTTTATAAGGTAAGGGTCAATAACTGTAATAGGGTAGTTCGGATAAATGCAACTGGTGATAGGTTTCGTTTCATATCAGTTGATAAGGTTAAAAGAGGATTTATGGCATTTGGTATAACCGAGGAGGAAATAACTGACCTTATAAACAAATTCAATTTTTATGTTCAGAATAACAAAGGTGTGCAAACTGATGTTATTGCAGCCATTGGTAATTGTCTCAAAATAGATTGTATTGATGTAATTGGTGTATATGATTCATATAATGGGGGCAAAATAAAATCCACCGTTAGAATGGTATTAGACCCATCAAACATAGAGATAGTATAGTGATGAATTAAAACAAGTATCAACTATTCACATTATTTTACATAGAATAATGTATGAATAGACATATTAAGAAATTTCAAGATAAGAATAACAATGAAATAAAATCAACTATATTGTTATCTGCCTTTCCGGGTACAGGTAAATCACACCTCTTTAAGAATAACAAAAACCTTAAAATTTTGGATAGTGACAGTAGTACATTCGATAAAAAAGATTTTCCGGAAAATTATATAAAACACATCAAAGAAAATATTGGTGTTGTAGATATCATATGCATAAGTAGTCATGAAGAGGTAAGGAAGGCATTAGTTGATAACGGACTCATGTTCTTACTTGTATATCCTAATATAGAACTCAAAGATGAGTATATTGAGAGATATGAAACCAGAGGGAACGACAAAGGATTCATCGAATTATTGACAGATAAATGGGATGAATGGATAACAGATGTTTCTGAACAGAAAAATTGCATAAGAATTGAATTGGGTAAAAATGAATTCATAGGAGATAAATTATGACAAGTATATTACAAACAGGTCTAATACCAACCGTAGGATATTCATCAACACCGATCAAAACCATAATCGGTTATGAGGATGTTAAGGGACTAGGAACTATAGAACATTCTGTATTGAGTGGAAGGTCATTAACACTGGAAGAGATAAAGGAAGAAAAAGCCAAATTAAAGAAAAGATTAGATAAGGAATGAACGTATTAAGTCTATTTGATGGTATGAGTTGTGGTCAAATTGCCCTCAATCGTCAAGGAATAAAATATAAGAATTATTATGCAAGTGAGATTGATAAACATGCAATCCAAGTAACTGAGAAAAACTATCCAAAAACCATACAACTCGGTGACGTAAAGGATATTACCAAAGAAACATTCGGTGATGAGAAGATAGATCTTTTGATAGGTGGTTCGCCTTGTCAGGGATTCTCCAAGGCAGGGAAGGGATTGAACTTCGAAGACCCAAGGTCAAAGTTATTTTTCGAATATGTACGTTTACTGAAAGAACTCAAACCAAAATATTTTCTTTTGGAAAATGTTAAAATGAAGAAGGAACACGAGGAAATAATAACCGATTTTCTTGGGGTATATCCAATGAAAATAGATTCACTGCACCTTACACCACAAACACGTAAAAGGTTATATTGGACAAATATTCCCGGTGGGGTCAATGTTATTCAGAATGATAGAAAAGAACTCAGAGATATTATCGAAAAGAATCACCCAATAACAGATAAAGAAATAAAGTATCTCGAAAAGTTCCCACTATTGGAACGAGTTGGTGATAAATTAATACATCCTGAGGCAACTAAGAAAGGTTATGCAGAGGCAAGTATTTATGAAGGACTTGATCTATCATTCCCCAATTCCCAAACAAGAAGAGGTCGGTCAATGAAAGATTATTCCAATTGTTTAACTGCATCAGGTCATGACCTTGGTATAGTGGTAAAACATAATGATAAATTGATTTGGAGAAGATTCACACCAGTGGAATGTGAAAGATTACAAACAGTTCCTGATAATTACACATCAGTAAAAGATGAAGAAGGGAATGAATTAATATCCGATACACAAAGGTATAAAATGTTGGGCAATGGATGGACAGTTGATATTATTGGAAATATTTTGAAAAATATGGAATGATCATCTTTGGTAATTATTCTGTACTGCATATATGATTGACTTGAACCGGGTTTCAATTTCTTCATCTTGTGCCTTTTTTAATTCACCAAGATTTCTAACTATTCCTTTCAGAGCCTTTATATGTTCAAATTTTAAAAACATCAAATAAGGGAAGTATCTTATAGGCTTTTTGTCCTTATTCCATCGACCATACAATGCCGCCTTGAAATTTTTCTTAGTAATTTCCACTATATCATATTCATAATTAATGACATACATTTTAAGACCATATCCAAGCACAATATCATAATCATCTAACTTTAAAAGGCTTAGATCACTTATATGATAAAAATTCCTATCTTTAACATGTATCTCATATTCCTCATTGAATTTTTTAAGATGTTTCATTTATACCACCTCCCTTTCTAGCCAATACTTTGACATATTCAAACATAGTCTTCATTTTTTTGTTGTATATTTTTTCCACCTCTGATAATTTATCCAATAACTCTTGTACATCATCAAGTTGTTCACCTTTCAAGAATAAAAAGTACTTAAAAACATCAGGTGTATCAAATGTACTTTTATTATAATAAGCAGTCTTGGTCTTTACCTCCCAAAATCTTTTAATTTTTTCTAATTTATAATCCTTATTTACGAAATAAACCTCTTTACCCATTTTATTTAATTTTTTGAAATCCTCTGAATTCAACATATCCATTTTTTCAATAGGGAAAATGGAACTTGATAATATACTATCTCCAACAGATTTCTTTTCATTATAATTTTTAATATGCTGCATGATTTTAATATTCAATTTTATCAACACTGTGTAAATAAACCTCATGTTCCTCATTATCATATAAAACAGTAATAAGACCATCATTATCAATACTTACAGGGACGAGAGATTTATCTGGATCTGCATCAGGAAAATCTTTAACGGTTGATGCATATAACCTTCCTTGATTCTTTATGGTTTCTACAACATCATCATGTTCGATATTATTCACCTTAAACCCCTCATATGTTTTAATGTGTTTCATTATAATATATATTAAAACCAATTCCTATCATTAATACAATTTTTAAAACCACATGAGTCATTTAATATATAACAAAAACCAAGTATCAATATGTCATTTATAAAGAAGTATAACGAACTGAATAGTGATAAATATAAATTGGCAGGAGAAGAATTAACTAAACTAGGTCACTCTGGCCGCGGGAAAAAACTTATTGAATGGGGAGAACATAAACGATATTCGGAAATATCGGAAAAGGCAGAATATGCTAGAAATATTTATTCCAAATACGGAAAATTGCGAATTTATGTGGAGGGATTTCATGACACCAGGGATAAACAACTTTGGGGAGATTTAATTCCGGATGAGTTTGATTATTTTATACATTTTTCGAATGATGTTACAGTAGAAGAGTTTGGAACTGTTGATGATGGAAATGATTCGGAGATACTACACTTCAATCTTTATATTATTCCAACCCAAGAAATGATAGACCGACTTTTCAACGCTGATCACAAAACAACTGACAAACAACTTATAACTTTTTACAAAGACGAACTTAGCATTGATGATTTTTCATCTTACTTCTTTTTATGCACTTTTACAATCGAATTTAAGAAAGATCTCGAAAATCAAAAATTGAATTTATCAGATATAAGTATTTGCCCGGTTGAAATGGACTTTGGTAAAATAACATTAAAAACAAAAAGGGATGCAGCCAAATTCAGAGAGCTATTGTATTCAATATTCAATAAAGACATAGACTACCCAACATATCCGAATAATACACTTTCAAAAAAACCAATGTATGATGAAATTCAAGAAACATTGGTAGAACTTGATGTACTTACGAATTACGGACTTGAAATTGAAGATATTGCAGAACAGATAAAAATATTTTCAACAAATAAATTGTATAAAGAGATATGAAAAAACATTTAAGAAAGTATAACGAATTACACTCAAGTGTGTATAAGAAAGTCGGTAAAAAACTAACAGATATGGGACATATTAATCGTGGCGAAAAATTATCTGATTATGCAGAACACAAAAAACATTCAGAAATCCATGAAAGAGCAACCGAAACAAGAGAACTTTATTCAAAATATCCCCAATTCAAACCAACAATAACATTTTACGATGGATGGGGTATGGAAGAACCCGAATACACAACATTTATAACATTCAGCACACATGAGATATCGAATCTGTTTCATGGTATTGGAGACAATAAGAAATATTTAGAATTTGGACTATATATGGTACCATCTAAACAAATGATCGATTATATTTTTGAATTGCAAAAAGAAATGAAAATCTATAAATTCATATACACACCATACATTATATTAGGTTTGGTTAATATGGAGTTTCATGCAGATGCTGCAAAAATGACACTATCAAGATTATATTATGATGACGAACGATCCGATATATCCTCAGAATTTACAAGCCGCAGAGAAGCAGTTAGCCTGAAAAAACTAATATATGATATATTAAATAAAGAAACAGATTACCCAGTTGGTCCATGGAACGAAAACACAAAATCAAAACCACAATACCAAGAGTTCGAGGAAGCACTGTCTGAAGTTGATGTCCTTGGTGAATATGGACTTGATATGGAAGATATTGCAGAAATGGTCAAAAACCATACAGTAAATGAATTATATAAGAATTAAATGATACATAATTTTAAAAAATACAATGAAGCCCAAGAAGATACAGTTGGGAAACTTCCCTTGGAGGCAGAAGGTCTATATGATATGATGCCCGATTCCATAAAGGAGATATCCAAAGTATTCAGTGAATCAGGGAAAAGCCTTTACCTTGTGGGTGGTGCAATCAGAGATTATATCAAAGGTCAAGAACCAAAAGATTATGATGTTGCAACTGATGCAATGCCAGATGAAGTATTGGATATCCTTAAAGGGTATAAGACACAACTACAAGGAGAAGCTTTTGGAATCGTAGTGGTTTACACAGATGATCAACCAGAAGGAATGGAAATTGCCACCTTCCGCCAAGATATAAGCAAAGGCAGAAACCCAAAGGTAAAACTTGGTGTAACGATTGAAGAAGATGTGGAAAGGCGTGACCTAACCTATAATGCAATGTTCTATCACATTGAGAAAAAGGAGATATATGACCTTGTTGGTGGTATGAAGGACTTAGAAGATGGCATAACACGAATGGTTGGAGATCCTTTCGAAAGAATAGAAGAAGATTCCCTTAGAATTTTGAGGGCTTTCCGGTTTGCATCCAGATACAATCACATATTGGATGAACGTTCAATCGAGGCATTTGAAAAGAGAAATAATTTAGAGAACATCGATCCAGATACAGGGGAATTGAAAAGAATATCTTCCGAACGTATTTATGAAGAAATGCAAAAGGCATGGAAACAATCACCTGACTATAACTATTATTTACAATTCTTCAATGAATTCAATATGTGGTCAGAGGTCTTTCCAGGTGCAAATATAAATGAGAATTTGATTGAAACCGATAGTTTCAGAGTATGCCTCGCCAATCTTTTCAGAAATGAGAATCCAAATGGATTGGCGAATAAACTGATAAGTAAATATAAGATAGATGGTGGTACAGCCGACACCATCGAATTTTTAATTGAATTCAACAATATGACTGAAGAAAATGCCATTGAAGTTCAGAAAAAATTGAAAAAGAAAAATCTTGATGTGGAAAATATCAAGGAATCGGATATACTTGAATGGATACGAGTTGAAAATCTTGGTAACCTACATAAGAAATTTCTTCAATATAAACCAAAGAATTGGAGTGACGAATTGAAGAAACAAGGGTTTAAACCCGGTCCGGAATTCGGAAAAGAGATAAGAAAACGTAGTATAGACGATTTTAAGACTTTCATTTCTAATAAATAACTATATGATACACTATTTAACACACGTAAAAGATGTTATTGGACAGAACTATATTGGTATTAAGTTCAATAAAACGCAATTGACACCATTCCTTGATCAATTAAAGGAACACCTTGGGGATGATTATGAGGAATATGTTAAAAATCAACAGAATCGTGATAGAGGAGGTCATCATATGACCGTTATAAATGTCCGAGATTATAATAAACTCACAAAAGAAATCGGTATGGACGAATTTACAAAACAAGTAAGTGAGTTATTCAAATATCCAATAAATGACCTTAAACTCATGGGAGTTGGTACGGGGACAAATGGAACAAACACTACATACTTCGTTGTAGGTAAATCAGATAAATTAGATGCCATCCGAAAAAGATATGACCTCAAAGAACATGATTTCCACATAACCATCGGTTTTAAACACAAAGATGTTTTCGGTATTCGAAAAAATGAGGTTATGAAGAAGAAAAGCAAATTTGTTGATGTTTTCAGAGAAAAATTCATGGAAAGGGAGAATTTTCACTTTTTAAAACAAATAGATAATTGGAAGGAGAATCCCGATAAAGATATAATACCTATATCAATATCAGACGAAGATCTAATTGTTAAGGTTGATGATACTGTATTGAGAATAAGTCTTGTTGATCTGGGAAAGGGTGATGTTCTATGGGTTACCAATCGTTATAAAGATGAAAAAAACCTAAAACGAATGCCACTTACAGATGTTATCGGTTTCCTGAAAGAAAAAAATTGATGAAATGAAATTATACCGATATTATTCATTTGTCGAATGTTCAGATGAAAGTGAAGTAACAGATTACCTTGAAGATCTAAGGTACGAGGGGAAAATACAATGGGAAATGATCGATCAATGGTCATTCCATATTGAGGATTCTGACCTATCAGAATTTGATGAAAGATTACTTATCGAATATTTAGATGAAAAGAATGTTTTACCATCATCAGATTTTGAAGATGGAGATGAAATGGGCGGATACTATTATGATTATTGATTCTTTACTTGAAATTTGAAAACTTTACAATATCAAAATTGTTATCAACACTATCCATTATTTTATCCATCACCTTAGGTTTAGATAATGGTAATAAATTCTTCAATGCCTGTTGAATTCTATTCTTTTGGTCAAGTGCAAGTTCAACAACTTCACCATCTTTCTTAACAACAAGGTCTTTGGCTTTAATAATTTCAATAGGGGCTTCTATATCAACCCGTCCAGATAAAACTTCAATGGTTATTTTCATGACATTTTCATCACGATAGACATCCGGTTTTACATCATGGAGCATTGAAGTTATTTCATTCACCAGATCCTTATTCTTATTGGCACTTCTTCCAATGCCGAACATTTCCTCATTTACTTGGTCGAAAGTTTTAATATTATTCATACACTATATATTATTATATGAATCCCTTTTTTCAAACTTACCAATCCATATTACATATATAAATGTATGTATAAAGTGAGATTCAATTTAGGAAGAGGTTCTAACTTTCGGAAATGGCAAGTACGGGATAAAGACAACAAACCAACCCACTTCGATCCAATGGAAGTAACATTGGTAATGTCTAAATGCCAACTCAAAAATAATAAAAATACAGCCAATAAGATATTCGAGGGCTCACATAAAACAGTTTGTGCATGGATAGAATGCGAATCTGTTAATGTTATTCGAAAAAATCACCCAATGGATATGGAAACAATGGAATTGAAATATAACCCAAGAAAAAATCCATATTGGACAATTGGAGACAGTAACGAGGATATAGACAATGAAAAGTATGATCTTATATATTCTGGTAACACACATTTATACACTCCAAAATTATTTTTTGACTAAATAAATACCACATTTGAACTTAAATTGGAATAAATTTCAAAAAATTTCAAAAAAAGTTCACACAATATTTGTTTGTATCAAAAAGAAATGCATATCTTTGTAATCGTAAATCAATTATTAATCATAAACAACAGTAAAATGTCAGAAGAAAAAGAAAAAAATGTGCAACGGATTAAAGACCGAGAGGCAAAATCCGAAAGTGGAATGATCTCTAACCAAGAGTTCTCTCCACGAATGAAAAACCTCACAAAGAAAGAGGAAGCCTACTTCCGTTCAATGTGGCCAAAGTATGGTGTTCTCTTCATCACAGCAAAACCAGGTGTTGCTAAATCAGCAATTGCCCGTTCCATTGCTGAGAAGATGGGATTCCGTTACATGGACCTTCGCCTTTCAATGGTTGATGAGACTGATGTCGGTCTTTTCCCAAATGTGAGTGAAGTTGATGGTTCTAAAGTTCTTGATCACGTTGTTCCACGTTGGGCAGTTGAATCCAACAAGCAACCAACCATCATCCACTTCGAGGAGTTGAACCGTGCAACCCAACAGGTTCGTAATGCAGCACTTCAAATCCTTCTTGAAAGAGAAATCGGTACGAATTTCAAATTCAATGACAATGTATTGATGATGGCTTCAGGTAACCTTGGTGACGAAGATGGTACTGATGTCGAGGAATTTGACTCAGCATTGAACGGTCGTCTTATCCACGTTCAACACACATTGAGTGTAGATGAGTGGATGGAAAACTTCGCAAAGGAGAATGTTCACCCAACAATCGTTGGATATCTGAACTCTCACCCGGAGAAACTTTATGTTGATCCAAACCAGGATGACAAATTCAATGCATACGCATCACCACGTTCATGGACAATGATGAGTGAGTTTATTGTGAAGAACTACGGCATCAATGCAACTGCGAAGGATTTCCTTCCTGCATTGAAACAACAAGCCGGTTCTTATATCGGTGCAACTGCGGTGAAGTACATCCAATACTGTGAGGATATGTTGCGTATCAGCATCATGGATGTATTGAACAACTACAAGAAAGTTAAAAACGATCTTGAGCAGTACAACCGTGACAAGAAGTCTGAACTAATTCAATCTCTTAAAGAGATGGAGGTAACAGAACTTACTGATAAGCAGATGAAAAACTGCGTAGCTTTCTTGAAGACTGTGGATGATGATGAATTGACTGCATACCTTCTTCACCTAGTAGATACCAATTACGAAGTGACAAGTGATAAACTGAAGAAATTTCTTTTGAATTTCAGAGATACACTTCAGACAATCCACAGTATTAACAACAAATAAGTGTATGTTGTATAGACATATAATACTGTGATACTGTTGAGAGGGGCTTTGGTAAAACAAAGCCCCTCTTTTTTCGTATAAAGATAATGAGAATCAGAATTCGTGTCATATCAGAACTTGGGGAATTCATAGGTGATACCTTAGAAGTAACACCCGATGAATATAAAGGACTTTGTGAAATATCTAAAGACTATTATAACCAAAATGGATTCGAAATGATAACGGAAGATGGTGGTTTGGTAATAATACCACCAAATATAATAACTGATTCCATATTAAAAATAGATGTTATGAAATGAGTAGGTTTAAAAATATGTTTAAGAAATTCGGAGGTGAAAAAATCCCGGACATTATAGAGTATTTAAGAGAACGGATAGATGAAAACCCCAATCTCACAATTACTGTTGGATGTGATTCCATACAAAAACGTAGAAAAACCATTTACGCATGTACAATAATGTTCTATGATATGGATATCCGTAGAGGGGCACACGTTGTCTTTTTCCGTGAAAAGGTAGATAAGGTAAGGGATGACCTTGAAAGACTTTATAAGGAGTCTGTATATGCATATGAGATTGCAGAGTACTTGGATTCTGAGTTATCATCTTTCTATGTTCGAAAAGACATAACAGATTATGAAAGAAAGAGATATAAATACCACCTACAGGAATGTGACGGTAACAATTCTTGGATAAAAGACCACCATGTTGAGAAATACATCGATAACATGGTGCTTTCTGACCAAGAAAAATCTATGGAATATAAAATGGTTGATATACACTTGGATTATAACCCAAAGAAATATACATTGAACCGAGGCAGGAAGCAAGTAAATATATCCAATGAATCTTTTTTAAGTTACGTTCCATGGTTGAAAGGACTTAATTACAGAGTGTTCTGTAAAAAGGATAGCCATGCTGCAACTTCTGCTGCTGACTTGTTATTGAAAGATTAAATCCTTATATTTGTAATCAATCATTAAACAAAATCATAAAATAAGATATAAGTAATATGAATAGAGAAGTAAGTGTACATGGATTACATTATTCACAAAGTCAAGTTGGTACATATGTATGCCTTTTATCAGAAGATATTGGCACACGCAAATTACCCATCATTGTAAATTCTGCAGATGCACAAGTAATAGCATTGAAAGTTGAGAATATGAAATCTCCAAGACCTTTGATGGCAGATGTTGTCGATAATGTTATTGATGCATTCGGTGGATTTTGTAGAGAAGTTGTGATATATAACATTCTTGAAGGTGTTTTTTATGCAAAAATCGTAGTTAGCAATCATGTTGATACATTTGATATTGAATGTACTGCCGGTGCTGCCATTACATTATCAAAGGTATTTAATTGCCCTCTTTTCGTTGATGAAAAGGTTCTTGATAGTACTGGGATTGAAATTGGGGATGATGGAGAACCGGTTGAAGAAGAACATCAACCAAGTGAAAGTGTTGTTCGGATTGAAGACCTTGAACGAATGTTAGAAGATGCACTCGATTCCGAGGATTATATGTTGGCTGCTGAATTACGTGATAAGATCCAAGACCGAAAGGAACAAGAGCAGTAATAAAGGTTTATTCTGCCTTATTGCAATCACACGGTTCTTTCATCAGGTGAACACTTAAAGGATATATTTTAATGCCAGAATACACCAATATAAGTAAAGAAGTAAGGGGAACATTGATGGATACAACATCAACCGAATTAATCGCAAATTGGCTAAAGCCGTATTTCCCAGAAATAACATATGAAAATATAGATATATCAAAAACACCATTTAATAATTTAACGCTAAATTATAAAGATATCCCAATACTGTTTGAGAGGGATTTTGTTTTAACCATAAACCCTGTAAAAGATAAACATGGTAATTACCAAACTACCGAATTCAAACGATGGATAATTGAGGATCTTCCGGCATTAACAATTAAACACAAAAGGAGAAAACTTCTTGATACAATAATGAATGAGAAAAGGAGCACAAACATTCAATGAAGATCAAACTCAAAAAAGCAAAAATACAACTCCGCCACAGGATAAAGATATTTAAACATTTTTACCTCAAAAGATATTTTATCATAAATGGTATTATTCTAATTATTGCGATACACAACTATGTAATGCATGGTGACTTAACAGGATTCATTTGTTTTGGTTCAACATTGGCAATATTCCTATTACTTTTTTTATCAGTTGATATTCAGGCAAGATCAGATAATAATTTCAATCACCCAATCGATAAACTTCTCCAAAGAGAAATAGGTAATGACCAAGAATATAAATCAATACTCGAAGAAGAGAAATTTACAAAGAACAAAAAAGAACGTGAAAAGAAACTTAAGAAAATATTAAATGATAATTGACATATGGAACACTTGCCATTCCATTTAAAATCTGTATATTTGTATTATGGATATTACAAAACCATTTTATATATTCGGGTCAGAAAACTCACAAGATTATGATGTGTTGGTCTCCGTTGATGAAATACCACAGGAAATTGATAAAGCACATAAAATCTGTAAGTTTTGGAATCAAAGATTATCTCTTATTCTAACAGACAAACCATTAAACTGTAACATCGGTGTTTTTAATGATGGTGATCTGGTTTCTTGTTTTAAAGGAACTGTTGACGAATTATCAAATGTGTTGTATTATACATATGATAACCACACACAATATTTCCCCAACCCCATTAAAAATCCAGTTGAACGGGACTTGGATGAAAAATTGGTAAGAGTTGCAAGATTCATCATTTCCTTTTATTCACGTACAGAACTCAGAAGTGATATTAAGAAGGCACTACGTGGAAACATATCGGATAGAACCAATGTCATTAAAAAGATAGATTTTACCAAAATGACCGAATTCCCCGGTAAAAAAGAAAAGAAAGAAGACATATACAAAGTACTTGCTTTCCAATTTGGACAAGTATTCTCTATGGTGGATGATAAAGAATCTGAATCTTATACCAAAACCGAGATAATGAAAAACTATCCCGATCTGGGAAATATGTTAGTTAGGGGAGAAACCAAACAAACCGACCTGGAAACTCTCAATGAGTACCGTGATCGGTTTGTCGATTATGTGGAGAAAAACTTGGATAGTAAGTTAGTAGAGACTCTTATTTAAGAAGCCTCTCTGCCTTTATCTTTTTCCACTTCTCTATATCATTCTCCATAAGCTTTCGGATTCTCTTAGACATAGTAAAACTATTTTCTTCACAGAAATCTTTATAATCTTTATGTAATTTCTTAGGGATTCGGATATTCATTAACTTATCGTGCATAATTCAGACTTTTATTTACTTGTATATATATGTATTTCTCCTCTCCCTAAACCATTTATTAAATTTATCATATAAAACACATGTGCAATTCACGAATATATGACGAAAAGATATTTAAGGATAAAATTGAGAAACTTAGAACGGAGTATTACTATTGCCCTCACTGCTTTGCGAATAATTTAACATCCATAACAAGTGGTGGTGCTATATTAATACATGATTACCTATGCATCAATTGCAATGAAACATTCGATATTATTTTAGCATTGACCAAGACGGAAATTAGGGAATTGAAACTCAATAAACTACTTTCTAATTGACTTTCTATGTTGAATTACCCTATGACAACGATAACCTACATATAATTGAACAAAACATGGATAAACATTCACAAATAGGTTAAATAACCACCACATTGGAGGTATGTGCCCAATTATAGATAAGGGTATAATTATATAAGTAAGAAAACCAATAATATGTATAGTGAATATTCGTACTGCACTCGCCTTTCTAATTTTAACACTTTTTAAAGCCGATAACCCACTTGCAATAAAACGTATGATAGGGTTCTTTGATTGCCCATTTGTCACAAGTAACCAGTTCATATAGAATTTAGTACCGGTAACAATTGCTAACACCTCAACAACATCTCTGATCTTATCTGAATCATACATATGATGTAAATATACAACAAAAAATTTAATATATGTAATATGAAGTTAGATTTTCAATTACTTAGACACAACTATATCAAACGACTTGTTATATTTTCTCTATTTCTATATAAGAACCAAAGAAAAAATGAAGTGACATATTCCAACTTAGTCCGTTCGTTCATTGACAAAAGACTTAATATAAACATAGAATTGGATATTGATGTTGGTCCAAAAATGCCAAAGGTCGATGTGAGAAATGTTCTATTAGATGACATACTTGGTGATTCAGATATGGATGTGGGAGTAATGAATCTTGTCATTGTTAATTTCAAAACAGGACACAAAGAGGAAACACTACAAATAAATTTGAACGATGAAGAAAAATACGAACTATTTTTAGAATCTTAGTTCGAAACTGGAACATATTTATCAACTTTCCTTTTGTGCAGCCGGTTGCTGCGTAATTTAAAATATTTCCACTTACGTCTCATGTTCATTGCAACATAATATGCATCAGGTTTCAATAGATCATTGAATATTTTCATATTATGAAATTGTCTTTTATAAACCATCTCAATGAATCCATCATCTACATTATGACCACCTTTTTCCGAACGTTCTTTATTTTGTTTTTTCGCAGTTTCGAGATCAACAATAATATGTACAAACATTAGTTTATATCCATATTTCTTAGATTCCTCCTTCACCCTCAAAAGTACTCTATCATTGGTTGCTGTTGTATCATATACAAAGTTTTGTCCAGACTCCATAAAGGCAAATAATCTTTTAATATTCAATTCAGACGAACCCGAAACATATTCCTCACTCGAACCACCTAATAAAGTACGTGAAACATCATCTGTTGAAAAAATTTTAACATTTTTCATCTTTCTCTTTATCTCATTCATAGCAAATGTTGATTTCCCAGCACCGGGTGCTCCGGTCAATATTATTCCCAATTTAGAATTTTCTCTGAATTCTGGAATTGGGTCATTCTTGGAATACTCTTCATTTATATGTTCTTTATACTTTAAAATTTCCATCACCCATCATGCCTTATTGTTATATCCACACTATTATATGCTGAATTAGATATCCATATATCATATGGTACTTGGTAAGAAAAATCATTTGAAAATGTATAACCATCCTTTATCTTGGTGAAATCATTTGAAAACATGTTACCAACATAGAATCCATCATTTGGTAGGTTACCATAAACACTTGGGTGAGCATATACGAAATAAGAACCAGTCCCAAAACTCATATGAGTCTCAAAATCAAACCCGTTCTGTAATGAACTTACCGTAAGACCCTTTATACGTGTATCTGTTATATATGCTCTTGTAGTAGTAACTGATGATGGAAGACTTGGTGTATATCCCCCAATAGGTGTGAGGTCAATCGGACCATAATAAACCTTGTGTTTATAAATAGCAGAGGATGTTGCACTAAAAGTCATACCATCACCAGTAACAACACTCATTGTAAATATATTCAATTCTGTAACTGCTGGAGTTGATGAGAATGTAGGCGAAATACCACTTTGAGTACCTACTTCCGGGTAACTACCGGTCGGTACCACTGTACCTAACAATCCGGTAGGACCATTGAATGATATGGAAAATAATGGAGAGTACCCGGGTGTTATCTGATATGATAAAGATTGTATAGGTGCTAATTGACCAAATTGATACTCATCAATAACAGCATCAAACCCATCTATCAATGGTTCTCTGTATGATTCTAACATTTGACCAAACAGTTGATATGGTGTCAAATCGGATAATGTTATTCCCCTTGGAACACCACCAACCTCATACGTTGTCCTTCTCAATGAAGAAAAAGTTACACCACTTGCAGTTGCAACAGACTGTGATCCTATTTCAAGAACACGGTTATGTAATGTCCATGCCATATCACGAACATCTTTTGCATCAATTAAATTACCGGTGTTATCTTGTAACCTTTGTAATAACTGAGTAAAATCGTCCTCATATTCCGAGTACCAATTCGATCCTGTTCCAGTTGATGGTGTTCCTAATGACATTCAATGAAATTCTTTTATCTATATATTATTTTGAAAAAGCCTATTGTTAATCCAAAAGTTATATGTATCTTTGTACAACAAATCAAAAACACACACAAAATTGAGTTATTACAGAAGAACACCAAATTTCCAACCTTACAACAAACAAAATCTTCTTGATCGAATCAACAAGATTGAAATTATCCGTGAGGAAAACCAAGTCATTACTAAATATGACGGAAGAGTAACTGCAATTTCAGATGTTTCCAATAAGTATGAGGTCTTTGATATCAAGAAGTATATCCAAGAAAAACTTGACCTTATTGAGAAAAACTTTGAAATCAAAGAGTTTTATTTTAGTGTAACAAAAGGAATCCAACAATTGAAACTGATCAGTGATACTATCGAGATCAATGGTATGGAATTCCACAAAACGTTTTTCATCATCAACTCATCTGATCGTTCAAGAAGACTTCAATTCAATTCAGGACTTTACTCAAAAGGAAGTAACTTCTACATGGTGAGTACAACACAAAACCTCGGACTCTCCAAAAAGCATTACCGAGGAATCACAGATGCAGCCGAGGAAGCAACAAAAGACATCAATGTTGAAACATTTGACGAGCAGATTGAAGCAATTCAGAAATTAGTGGGACACAAGGTTGCATTCTCAAAACTACGTAAGGTCATGGTCGGTGATGGTAGTGTAAAAACAAATCACCTTAAATTTGATAAACTCAAAGAACATCTTCTGTGGGCACTCCGAGAGGATAAATCTGTAACAATGACCGGTGAAAATTATTCACTCCTCAGAAAACGGTCACAATATGCAGGAGATGTCGACCCAAATAAAGATTTCTATATGGATGCATTCATGGTATTCCAAGTTTATATGAAATTGTATTCACACTTGGACTCACACATTGTTAAAACAGAAACAGAAAGAATTCTTGGAATTACACAGTGGGCTGTGAGAAATGAATTATTGGGTGATCTTTTAGCAGTATAAGTATTGTGGAAATAATACACCAAATAATAGCAGAAAGTGTCAGTGGCGGGGTTTTCAACTTCATTGGATATTGGTTAATGATAACGATATTCATTGGAGTTCCCGCCAAATTAATAGGATTTATAATAAATAGGATTCTAAGACACTGGACAATCAGAAAACATGGATACCCACCACCACATTGTGATGCAGATGGGGATTTTAAAGAAAAGGATAATTGACATGATAGTTTGCAATTAATCTCCCATAGCATCCCAATATCCCCAAAGGTATTTCTTAAATCGTTTCATTTGTTTGGCATTAAGAACTTTCTTATAAACATCCCAAACCCAAGATTTTATATCCTTGGGATTATTCAATAACTGTAAAATATCATCCTTACTTTTACCTTGCTCAACTAACTGATCAATCAATGATTGTGCATAGGCCATCAATTCCTTTTTATCATTCCAATATTTTTTAGGATTATGCGTTGGTGATGAATCTAACAAATATAAATCTGAATTACCCATTCTACTAACTTGTTGTAGATGTATAGATTCATGTCTAAGAACCTCATTTAAAAAGGTGCATATATTTCTAACCATTTCTTTATCAGATAATGATTTTATGAACTTGTCTTCAATAACAACAATCATTATCATATCTTTATACTTATTATAAAGTGCGAATTTTATTCCAGCAAACAATTCTAACTCACGTGGTGCCATTTCTTTCTCAATTTCAGTACCAAGGGAATCATGAAACGTGTCAAAATCAGCAAATTCTACTTTATACTCCCTTGACATTTTATTTAACGAAGAAATGCCATCAAACTTCTCATTTTTCAAACTCTGTAAAAGTTTATCGAAATTAAGTGGTTTTATTACACCTTCACTGAACGATATATAATTATCAAGATATTTCATCACATACCCAATGCACTATTATCTTTATCCTCATAATATTCTTGTTCAGCCTTAACCTCATCAATAACTGATTGATCAACATTATTTGCTTCAAGTATATTAACCACATTCTGATAAACATCCCTTTGTGCAGTTTTGCATATTGTAGTTGCATCACTCCGTTCTATAAACTTTTTCTTACGGAAATCTTCACCATATAACTCTTCCCAATACCTTCCACTTCCTAACTGTTTCTTGAAAATATGTTCCCACATTTCACTTCTTATTTTGTCATCAGATGACTCATTGAATTTCTTTAAATGTTTCATATGGTTATATATTAAACATTCCACCTGAAAAAATGTATAAAAATTATGAACATTGACGAAGTAAAAAAGAAATTAGAGGTATTCAATGACCCACAATTCACATTTAATGAGGAGAAACATATGTATCACTACAAAGGTGAGAGGTATATATCAGCAACTCAATTCCTTGAAAAATTCCATAAACCATTCGATCAAAATTATTGGTCGAAAAGGAAAGCAGATGAACGTGGTGTTGAGCAACAAGTAGTACTTGATGAATGGCAAGAACTGAATGACTATGCAAATATAGTAGGATCTGCTACACATGAATGGATAGAGAATTACTTTAACCGAGTATATCAAGAACTACCAACCAATTTAGATATAATCGACCGAATCAACAAATTCAATAAGATATACCCAACACACCTTTCCAAATTAGAACCGATAAAAATGGAAACCCGGGTATTTTCCAAGAAATACCCAATTGCAGGAACTATTGATTCACTGTTTCTCTACAAGGGGAAAATTGTCATTGTTGATTATAAGACCAATAAAAAATTTACAACGGATGAAGATAATAGATGGAATATGTTGTTACCTCCATTTGATGATCACTATGAGAATCATCACAATGAATATTCCATACAAGTATCATTATATGCATACATTTTGAAAGAGTGGGGATTTGATGTTGCTGGCGGCTATCTACTATACATTGGACCTAATGATGATGCAAAATTTTACAAATCACACAACTTTATTGATAGACTTGGTGAATATTTACCACAACATAAGTTTGAATAATTAGTATAACAATTATAAAAAAGATATAAAATTATGGATTTTAGAATAGTAAACACCGAAACACTTCTTAAAAACTTCAAACCATATCACGAGTCTATGGATTTGATCAATGAGGAGAAAAAGAAATTCACTGATAGAGTTGATAGTATCAGAAATGAAATGGAAGGACTTGTCAAATCATCACAATTGATATTAGACGACAAGAGTACTCAGTCAAAAAAGGAAAGATTCAATGAATTGCAAACAGAGGCAGTTGAACTAGAAAACGAATTCAGACAGATGATATCTAAAATGCAAAACGAAGAGTTGGATAAGAACTTCAAAGATATTACTGACATCACACAAGAATGGGCAGTTAATAATGATGTAAAACACGTATTCAATGCACTTCAAATGGCATATACTGATGGTACTGCAGATTGTACAGATGAAATCATTGAACTTATCAAAGAAAGAAACTTATATAAAGAATTTACTGAGGAAACCTAAAACCAATGATTGATTATCCACAATATAGAATATTAAAATATTTCTATAGTGATAGAACAATTTCAGACTCATTTATAGATTCACGTGAGCGATTCGTTGTTGGTTATACTCTAATAACTCAAGATGGATATTTGTATTTTAACCAAAGTAATGGAGATGTATGCAATATTAACACGGAACAATTAAAAGAACAAGATGTTCTATTAGAAAAAGAATGGGCAAATCCTAAACAAATTTCAGAAATTCTTAGAACACAACCATATGACCTTGGATCAAATGAATGGTCAAGTGGATATGGAATGTACTCAAAAGAACTTTGGAGACTTGTTCTCAAAGAGTTCAGAAATCATAAAATGGAGATATTATTGGATAAATTTGATTATAAACACCAATAACGGAATTTGGATACCATTAAAAAAAAAGAAATTCTTCTTAAATGATCATTTAAACTCATTTAAAAACTTCCTTTCTTTGCTTATAGGCTTTTTTTCGGATTCGTATCTAAGTTTAATCCAATCAAGTATTTTAGCCTCATCGATATCCAATTCTAATTTTTCTAACCTATCGTCAGTGTAACCTGCCCAAATTTCAATATCCGGTCCAAAAGTACTATCAACTGCCAATATTTTAATATTCTTGGACAACACACCCTTATTACCCAACCACCCATGGAATAAATAAACATCATGCTGTGAGGAGTGCTTTTCTTGCATCTTGGATATAGACTGTCTTAACTTGTTTGATTCAGTTTTTATTTCATCATTTTTTTCTACCTCTCTCGTATCACTACCTTTCTCCTTGTCCTTAATGGCCCTTTTCAATAACTTCATAGCATCTCTCCTATCCATAAACTTATTTAACTTATCTTTAACTTTGTGTTTGAACATATCAAAGTCAAACTCTTCATACGTTTTAATATTTTCCATAACCTATATATTATATTTTTTAACGAAAATTTTCATCAATCACCTTCTTATAAAACTTATTACAAACCTTCATAAAAGGTTCATCTAATTTGGCAAATTTACTATCAAGGTAATCCAAATCGGGGAATAATGTTTCTCCACCATCACAGTATTCACATGCTGTGTATACTTCACCGGAACCACCACATTCATAACAAGTATCACCATAACCATCTTCCCCCTCCCCATTACAATCACTACACACTTCTTCTTCTTCACCTGCACCGTGACACATATCACATATCACATTATAATCCTCTAATTCTCTACTAAACTCCTTCATTACATCCCAAACCATCTTACTAATTTGATAAACATCCATTAACCCGGATTCTTCCATATATTCCATCATGTCCAAATGAAGTTGTATATCCTCATGGCTACTACTAAAACTCCTCCCACCACTTGATGCATAACCATTGAAGTAATATTGTGAGTGCCCCCCATTATTAACCTGACCAATATAATTCATTATCATTATGACAAGAGCCAACCTATGGTCCTTTCTCCTAACGAATTCCAAAAAATCATCATAATTCCATGTTGAAGAATCAAATCTCAGGTCATTTTCGTGTTCTTTCCATACACGATAATAATATTCATATATGGCCTCACAATAATTACCCACTCCATATGATGCTAAATTAAATATCTTATGTTTCTTACCAACTGATTCAGAAAGACCCCTATCCTTTATTTTATCAAGAATGTTATTCAACATATCGTCTGATAATCTTTCGGATTCAAATATTCTCCAAGTTTTCAAGTGTTCCATTTAATATATATTAAATATGAAACATTTAAAGAGCTTTTTTGAAAGTAGAATTGAACATTTATACCAACCATGTGGTATATCTTGTGGGAACACTGTTCTCAAAATGTTATTGAATTTTTATGGAATATGTCCAGACACATCAATAGAAGAACTTATACGTATATGTGGCACAGACAATAAAACTGGTACAACAGATAAGAAGTTAAAAGTTGGATTAGAATATGCTAACATACCACACGAACAAAATACAGTCATTGGAGAGGATTCTATAACTGATCTCAAATCAAGATTAGGCAACGAACTATTCCTTATGAGAACTTTAACCAAAGGAATACCACATTGGATACTTGTATATCATTATGACGGTTCTATGTGGGATGTTATGGACCCTTGGTTGGGTGAAATACAGTACAATGACCAAGAGATATTAGATATATGGGAACCAAGAAATTATGATGGGTTTTATGTACCAAGGACATTACCCCAATTGGAAAGATTTAATTTCTTTAATAAGAAAGAGAAATATCCAATTTCCCTTATTGGAAAAGAAGATATAGATGATGTTCTTGAATTGGCTGATAAAGTTTTTTGGGATTCCGGAATGGATAATAAGTTATATATCGGCTCAAATGCAGATTGGAGTATATCAGTTAAGATGGTGGATAGTGATCGAATAATTGGGTTCTACATATTTAACAAAGAAGGATTACCATTCTCAAATGATAAATTCTCAGGTAAGGCAGTTCAGGGTGTTGCACTTGGAATAGATGAAGAATATAAAGGGAAAGGACTTGGTAAGAAACTTATACAATATCCGTATGAGAATTTGGGAAACCAGTTCGATTATATATGGGGTATGCAACTTAAATCATTAAAGAACATCGATGATTGGTTGAAGAGAAGAGAAATTGTTGCAGATATGGGTGGTATGTACATAACTGCCGGATTATTAAACTAATATACTAATATGAAACACCTAAAGAAATTCAATGAAATCAGTGGCTATCGGTCTAACTTCGACTTCGATAAGAATGAAATATACTACCACGGAACTACAGAACCGTTTGACAATTTCACATTGGGGAACAGAGTTACTACAAAAACCTATGGAAATAAAGCACCTGATCAAGGTCTCGGAACATTTTTCACTGATAATCTAACTATGGCAAAATGGTTTGCCGGTCGAACAGAATATGATCTCGATACCGAGAAGTATGAGGAACTATCTGGAACAGGTAGGGTAGTATCTGCCAATCTCAATATAAAGAAACCTTGGATACTTAACGATAATTACTTAGACTATATGTCAAAAGAAGATTTTATTAATTGGGAAGACCCAATACAAGTTTATTTTGATATAATCAATACTGAAAGTGGTGGTGAAAATTTTAAAGAAAAGTTAAAAACTGATGGATATGATTCTGTAATAGTCAAAGGCGGTACAACAAATTATTATGAATACCCAAATACATATGACATTATTGTAGTGTTCAACCCATCACAGATCAATGTTATCTCAAAGAACGTTTTATCTGACTGAATTTCTAATATATATATATATATAAACCTATTTAGAATTATGAAACACTTAAGCACATTCAATGAACATTATGGACCAATTTATGACATAGGTGATAAATATGAAAGAATATCACCAATTGGACCAGGAGTTGCTGGAATGGGTAGAAAATTCAATAGTTTCACAATAGTTGATGATACACCAACCCATTATAAGATTCGCGGTAAGATTGTAAGTGGTATAGACGATACACGTAAAATACACAAGAAGGACTTCAATGAGTTCATGAAAAATTTCAAAAGAGTACTACATATAGGAAAAGATTAATTTATTATCTTTGTTAAATGACTGAAAAGGATGTTCAAAAACTAAATGAATTAGTAACTGATAGTTTCCATTTCCATTTACATAATACACATACCAAAAAATGGCTAATCATTATTCATAAAGAAAGCAAAACAACATTATTTAAATTCGAAAGTCACACATTCACCCTAGAGAAATTAATGAAAACTCTTAGACAAAACATGAAAAGTAAGCATATATATGGGTCTAGTAGGAAATACCGAGAAGAATTATATAAACAACTCAAACATTATGACCGAAATAGAAAACTAAAAGAACTTCTTGATATATAAAGAGTAATGAATAATAAATCTGAAAATAACTTAGTGGTCGTCACTGATATCGTCAAGATGTTGGTGTAGATAACTAATTCATTATATCCCAAGTGAATCCCAACATCTGAAACAGGTGTTGGGATTCTCCGTTTACAAAAAATTAAAATCAAAAATTATGAAAACTAAAAAATATTTAATAGATACTCCACCTGCAACAATTTCAGGTAAATTGCACATAGGACATCTGTTCTCTTATACACAGGCAGATATTATCGCCCGATACCATAGATACAAAGGCGATGAACTGATATATCCTTGGTGCTTCGATAACAATGGGTTACCTACATATAAATTGGCAAACAATCGAAAGATTAAAGGTCATGACAACATACTCAACTTCTCAATCGAACGTTCTAATGAGTACATAGACACATTCAATAATGCAGGTATAGAGTTCGGAAATACCGAGTACCACACATTTTCTGAATCATCCATAGATATTGCATATAAGGCATTCGAGTTACTGAAGTCAAAGGGTATAATCTATAAAAAGGAAACTGAATTCATGTGGTGTCCTAAACAAAAATGTTCCATATCACAATCTGAACTGGGTGATGATGGTAGAATAGAACGTAGTGGTGAATTTCCAGAGATAAAGACGGGGTGGGGCTGGTTCATAGACATCAAGAACCATATTCCACAGATAAAGGAAAAAATAGAGGAAATAGATTGGAAGCCTGAGAGGTTTAAACAGAATGCACTAAATTGGGCAGATAACATTGAATGGGATTGGTCCATATCAAGAGAACGGTATTATGGTATTCCGATACCAGGTGAAGAAAGAATGACATTTGACACTTGGTTCATCTCTTCCCTATCGCCACAACTGGCTTGGAACTCATATACGGGTGATACTAGCCTAGATATCCCTATATTTGATATGAGATACCAAGGACATGATATTATTCGAACATGGGCTTTCTATACGATTGCAATGTCATATTTTTTAAACAATCAAATACCTTGGAAGACACTTATGATAACAGGACATACACTTGATGGTAAGGGAGATAAGTTCTCCAAGTCATCTGGAAATGCCACTGATCCAAGACCATATATCGATAGACACAAACCATCAGGAATAAGATGGTGGGCATGTTCAACAACCTTGGGGAATGATATAAAACTAGATGAGCCAAAGATGAAAATGGGTTGGCGTATTGAGAACAAACTTCTAAACGCCAAGAAATTCATAAAAATGCAAATAGATAATGAGTGGATAGGTGAAGATGAAAGCCTTATGACGGAATATTTAGACCATAAGGATCGGATACTTGAACATTTCGAAAATTATGAACTGGATAAGGCAACTGATCACATATACACATTCTTTTGGAATATATTCTGTGATAAGTGGATAGAGGCATCCAAGAAAAACCCAACTTCAATAACATTGAATAATATAATTACTGACTTCGAAAAAATAATGAATATCATATTATGAGAAATAAAACATATTACCCAAATGATATGCTTGATATAGTGGAATATGTCAAAGAAAACCCAAGTGATAAATCACCAGAAGAAATTTATAACGACTGGACAATTCATACTAATAATAAATTAACAGAACATGAAAGAGGAACACTAGGGGATATTAAAATATTCAGAGAAAAATTAAAAGGGGATTCAGAACTTGTTCTTTTTTGGGATGGTCGACAATCATCAAGAGTATTTGAACTCGCCCAAAATAAATATTTCAATGATACTAAATATTGGGATTTCAATCAAAATTCTTTTATACACGCATTCAGAATGGACATCAGTAATATAAATAGTCTATGGAGTCCATATAAGGATGATAAATATTTCCAATTTTATAAACACACATTCGATAATGGTAATGAGATGATATTATTGTTCGGTTCTTTATCACCCGAAGACGATTCTTATAAATATGATAAATATACACTCAGTGATGTTATACGAGAAGAGGGAATATCTAAATATATGACATTCATAGAATCATCATTGTCAAATCCATGGCTTATGGTATTATTCAAGGATAATCCCGAATATGGATTTGAATATGAGAATGGTATTGAGGTAATAGAGAAAAGATTCTCCAAAAAATAAATAAACCAGTAATATGAAAAAGCCAACACGACAAGAAATCGCCAATAAGTTTGATACTTGGGTAGAGAACTATGAACCGGATACACACGATCTACAATCTATTTTTGAGGCGGGAATTGAATATGCATTTGAGTATCAAAAACCATCAAGAGTGATGAGAACTTATACAGAACTTGGATTCCCAATAGATGTTAAACTCATACATGATATAATGACCAATAAAGTTGATCATGAATTATACGATGAGTTATACAATATGGATAATATAGAAATCACTAAGGTTGATACATCCAGAACAGAAAGTAATTGGACTGATACGTGGATAACGATTATTTTCACTGCATGGGATAGTAATCAGGAATATAAAAACAATACTATCAAAATTGATAACTTAGGCAGAGTGACTGTGGATATAAATGATACACCATGGGAAAGTGGGGGTGTTTCTAGAGAAATTGAAGAAATTGTTATGGGTCTAGTTACAAAAGCTAAATATGTAACTGATTGATATAATTAAAAACGAAGAACCATAGCAATGAAGAATGAATTAGTTCCAAAAATAGGACAGCAAATAATCTGTATAAAAAGTGATCATATCACTGATATAAATGATGGTATATCTAAAGGCAAAACTTATACCATTCATGATATAACTACTCCAGAGGATAACAGAAATGGTTGGGCACATGGAACAAAAAGCTGTGTTTTCTTATTTGAACCAAAGTGGTCGATTATTATTGATAACGGAACAATAGTCAGTTATAACCTTTCAGAATTATGTGAATATTTCAATGCTAAAGGACTACTCAGAAATGATACAATAAATAGCATACTATATGGATAGTTATTTTCACGGCAAAGAAAATATTGGGTAACTAAATTTCATTCCGTATATTTGTTCATATAATAAATATGCAATGAAAATAAACCTAAGCGAAAATGTTATCATATACCCAAGTAAAGAAGGTTGGATAAAAATCTATGAAACATTTGCAAATAGGTATAGGAAACCCTATAATGAAGCAATAAACCATATAGATGAGTATAACCGAACAGATGATAATGGATTTAAGGAACAATTATGGGTAATTATGGAAATGTATAATGGGTTATTATATAATGGAAGTACATTACTCTCTAATATGGATGTGGACCTATTGAATAATTATACCCTATCTGAACAAGATAAAAGAAGTATTAAATTACAAAATATCTTAGACAATAAATAATATTAAATTATTTTTGTATATTTGTACAAACAAACACTCACAAATGGAAATTTACGAAGTAACTTACAAGAACGAATTAGCAAGAGTAAAAAAATACCCATCAGATTATTATGATATCGATGGGAAAATAGCATTCCGTGTTGTAATCGAAGAGAATGTTCATACAGTTGTGGTTATGGCAAAAAACATAGAAGCAGTTCGTAACGTGTATAAAGAGGAAACTCACACATGTAATGGATTCACAAAACGAACATTATATGATGTTGAAATAAAACACTTACGTTCCGAAGAAAATCAATTTGAAGCACTTTTCCCAGATGATAAAGTGACTACAGTCAAGCCACAGAAAACCAAAACAACCAGAGACATCCGGGAAGAAGATGCATTCTGTGCAGACGAAGTTCAAGAAAGGTATAGTAAATTGGATGACTCAGGTAAAGAATATATGAGAACTCACAGAGAATACTCAGATTTTTGATTAAATATATAATATACAAAAAAAAGAGTCAAAATGACAAAAATCAAAAAATTCACCGAAAATACATCACCGAAAGCAAAAGATAAGTACCTAACAGTTGGGAAAATGAAAGAATTGCTTAATAAATACCAAGATGATATGCTTATTGGAGCAATTGGACACTTTGGTGAATTCATGGAAATGACGGATTTTGATGTTTCATCAAGAAAATCATATTTAACCAATGGGTCAAGTTGGAGAAACCGTGGTGAAGAAGTAACAGTAGTGGAACTCACAGTTCCTGAAAAGGGTCCAGAGCCAGACTAACCATAGAACTGTTTCTTATACTCTTCCTTATACTTATTGGAGATTTCATAATAATCATAATCAACAGTCCGTATTACATTTTCAAAAATCTCTTTCATATATTTATCAATGTAGCCATCCTCATATTTATATGACATATCGGTTACATTTACTTTATCAGACAATTTAACCTCATTCAAGTCGAAATGGGGTTTTATATAATCAGTACCCATATAGAAAGAGTATTCTAAAATATCATTCTCATTACTGAAAATAATCATTTTATAAATTCCTTTCAATTTTTCCAAATAACTTTCAACAACCTCTTTTATCTCTTTTGAGACATATGCATTATTATAATACTCACCATCTATTTCAACATAGTCATGGTAATTATTCTTATACATCTCCCACACCTCATTATCAATTATCCTTTCGATGTCCCGGTAAAACTCTTTCTTTATATCCCCTTTGGTTTTTTTACCTACCCATTGTTTCTTTTTAAAATAATCTTCCAAGGTATCTGACTTATGTTTTCTCATATCATCACTCAACATTTTCAGAAGAAACCTTGACATTTTGTCCGGCTTAGAACGGATGTTATGTACCATATTAGAAATAACATACACCGCCTCGTGTTCATATGGTGAACCCAATCGATAATGATTGTGTGTTTCTTTCCCCAATGTTTCGTCCAATTCTTTCTTCAACTTATCACTATTCATAAATTTAACAATCCTATCATAGTTCTTTTCATCGTTAAAAGATAAAAATGATGCCAATTTAATTTGATCATACTTAGGTACCCAAGTAGTTTTGGATTCACCATCACCCTCTTCGAAATCAGAAGATACATTTTTAATGGGGTTCTTTTGGTTTAGGAAATCTTCTTTATTTTTATATAGATACAATGGAATATCACGTTTATTACAATAATGAATCAATTCAGAAACACCATCATAATATTCATCATCTCTCTGATATGCATCACAATGTATTTCTAAGATATACTTACTTGCATTCGGTATAACAGCATCATTTGATACCAATCTATCCTCTTGTTCAGTTTCCAATGCACTCTTATAAGAACTCACTGTTTGGTACTCATTGGGGTCCTTCGACCATTGCCAATAATCAACGGGGATTATTTTATACTTGTTCCTTAATTTACGATCATCAAGTAATATTTTAGTATTACCCGATCGATAACCACTACTCTTACTCCTAGTCATTGAGAAAAAGAAAAATCTACCCTTATTTATTTTAAGATCGGACGATGTTCCTGCAGCCGATGTCAAACTTATTTCATCATTCTTAAGTATGTTGGCAACATAACCACTATTTGTGAAATGGTATAAACCATAACCTACTTTTTCCAAAAAGGTTTTTAGGAACTTCATAATTTTATATATTAAAAATAACTTTTAACGATTAAAATCGTATATTTGTAGTATGTCAAAGAATAAAAAGTATATTAATGTGATGTTCCCATACCCAAGTGGTTCAGGCCTTCACATCGGACATGTTTATAATTATGCAATAATGGATTCCTATTCCAGGTATTGGCGGTATAGAGGATATGATGTATTTCAACCATTCGGATTTGACTCATTCGGACTTCCTGCCGAAAATTATGCCAAAAAAGTTGGAAGGAAGCCAAGTGAAGTCACATATGAGAATATTGAAAACTTCAGAAAACAAATGAGAGACATGAATACTGAATATACTGAGTTGCTAACGACTTCGGATGTTTCATATTATAAATGGACACAGTGGATATTCAGTAAGTTGAGAGAACATGGTTTGGCATACAAAAAAGATGGTGAAGTGAATTGGTGTACATCGTGTGAAACTGTCTTGGCAAGAGAACAAGTTAAAGATGGTGTGTGTAAAAGGTGTAGTTCTACCGTGGAAGAGAAGGTAATGAACCAATGGTATTTCAAGATAACCGATTACAAGGACAGGTTGATCAAAAATTTGGATCACATCGACTACCCACAATCAACTATCAATGCACAAAGAAATTGGTTGGAGAATTTGCACGATTGGTGTGTTTCAAGACAAAGAAGTTGGGGATGTCCAATTCCCGTTGAAAATGAAACAGACACATTGGATACATTTGTCGATTCATCTTTCTATTTTGTTCGATATTGTGACCCATTCAATGATGAAGAATTGTGTTCAAGAGATAAATACCAACAAGTCGATATGTATGTTGGTGGAAGTGAACACGCCTGTATGCACTTGATATATGCCAGGTTCATTCATATGTTCTTGTACGATATTGGTGTTGTCCCGGTCGAAGAACCATTCAAAAGTGTAAGACACCAAGGTATGATATTGAATGATGGTGAAAAGATGTCAAAGTCAAAAGGAAATACAATAAATCCCGATGATTACGACCCAGATGAGTTGAGAATGTACTTGATGTTCATTGGCCACTATTTCGATGGTGGTTCGTGGTCAGATAAGAATATAAAGGGAATTAGACGATTCATCGGCAGGTTTAAGGAATGGATGTCGAGAGAAGGTGATCATGTTATTGACATCGAACCATTCAAAGAGAAAGTTTTCAATTATACGGAATCTTTCAAATTCAACAAAGTTGTTTCTGAGTATATGACATTGGTGAATAAGAATAGAAAATACAACATAACCCCTGAAGTTAAAAAAGAATTGACCAATATTTTGAAAATATATATCCCCGGTTTAGAATTGGGTGATGGTGATTAACTTCACTTTATGATTTGGTAATACATATATTTTTCGTAAATTTACATAAACAAATCAAAAATCAGATGAATATCACAAACGAAAAAATGCTTTCTGATCAAGAAAACTCAAAACTGTGGTTCAATAACTTGACATCAGGTGAAGAACAAATGTTATTGTATAAATATAATCACAAAAATGCATTCCTATCAACAAAGGAGGTTGAGGAAATGTGGAAATCCGAATTATCTGAATCATTGACCAATAGAGTGAATGACATCTGAAATTAAAAAAAGTATATTAATATCATTATTCACAACCCAAGGAAATTATGTGAGCAATGATGGTATATTCCGAGTTGGTCCGGACTTCAAGCCATTTGACATTTTCATATTTCATAAATTAGTGGAAAGCTCAATATTACTTGAGATAAGTACTGGTATTGATGGTTCGGAAAAAGATACTAAATACAACTGGTGCTATATACTCAACCATAATAGACTTATAGAAAAAATCAAATCAATAGATGAAAAATTTACAGACTATGATTGGAATTATCTATTAAGATTGTCAAGGGAAAATAAACTAAACAATATTCTAAGTTGATCATTCAATAATATTTATATGAGAACAACACCCAAAAATATTAAGAAACTTGAAAGTAACCAAATATTTGTATTTGGCAGCAACCAATCCGGAAGACATGGGAAAGGTGCTGCGAAAACAGCACTTGGTTGGGGTGCTGTATATGGACAAGCAGAGGGTTTGCAAGGTAAAACCTATGGAATTCCAAGTAAAGATAAAAGCATAAGACGAACGTTATCCATAGAGGAAATTAAACCTTACGTTGATAGATTTATAGAATTTGCTGAAACCCACCCCGAACTAACATTCTTAGTAACTGAAATCGGTTGTGGTTTGGCAGGATTAAAGCCCAAGAATGTAGCACCCCTTTTTACAGAATGCAAGAATCTTGAAAATGTTTGGCTACCTGCTAGGTTTTGGCATAAGTTAGGTGGAACATAATAACATACCCAAAACTAATATATAATCAATGGATCATATATTAAATTACAATAATTTCCCAATACTTGAACAACGCAACGATGGATTAGTGGCGTATCACGGAACATCTGATAAGAACATCCAAAACATCCAAAACAATGGATTGAATAAGCCATTTTTAGCAAAAACATATGAATTGGCAGAATATTATGCAGAAGAAGCATGTGATGATATCGGTGGGAATCCAATAATTATCGAACTTGTAGTCCCTGATATTTCAAAATTAAGATATGATGGTGCTGCGATGGATGAACCGGTTCTAGTCGATGAAAATACTGTCCAAAAGGAGTTAGATAAAGCAGAGGAAGAACACCCGGAGTGGGTCAAAGGCGATGTTATTATTATTCCAAGTGATGAGTGGGAATATTCATGGAGAGGTGCAAATTCAATTTGGTATGATGGTTATATATCAAGTGATAATTTCATTAGTGAATATGACTAATTATTTTTATATTTGTGTTAGTATTCACAGCAAATTAAAACTAATATGGAAAACATAACAGTAAATGCATTAGAATTGGCATCAGAATTAGCCGACCAAAAACTCAGAGCCGATTGGAGTGAATCCATCACCATTGATGCAGGAGATGGTGAAGAAGTATTTTACACGGAAGAGGCACAAGACCTTTTTAATGAATACTATGACAAATATTTCACCTTGATAAATTCTTGCAAGGCGTGATGTATAAAATAGAACGCCATAATCTAGTAACCGAAACCATTAAAGACATTCTTTATGTTTTTGGTGGTAGGAAAATCTATACCATAGATACACATTCATCGTCTTATAATAGTAAAAAAGCATATTTTCTAAATACTGAAGAAGAAATCCCCATACACATATACACGAAACTGTATAATGCACATCTTTTAAGTATTGAGGGTGATGTCTACCTTGGGGAATCAAAACCATGGTATAATCAATTGAAAAGATTTCTACCCAAAGACCCAAGTGTGGAAAATAAAGTTATAACAGTTTACACATTTAACGAACCATTGATACGGTTTCGAGTACACGGCTTAATTTCAAGTGGTGATTGGAAACAAACTGAACGGGATACATTGAAGACAATGAAGCGTAACATAAGAATAAATGAAATTTTGAGTAACTAATTGCGTACAGAAATTATACCGAACTATATTAAACTTTATCACAATAAATGTGTATAGTAAGTATGGCAATATACAAACCAGACTATAAATTCAAAAAGGCAAAAGAGTTAATTAATAGCCTTGATGACACAGAAGAAAATGAATTGATTAAATACTATATCAAAAAGAAACAAGATCGTATTGATGAACTAAACAATAGGTTGAATGAACACAACGACTTTTTCGAAAAACTTGACCGATTTTTACCAAATAGAAATCCTATCATTCGGTAGATTTTGACTAAATGTATATAATTATACAAGTGATAATTTTATATATATATTTAATGAAACACTTGAAGAGTTTTGAGTCTAAGAATTATCCAACTTTATACCACTATATCCCCTTATACAACCTTATCAAAGTATTTGAGGAATATACAAGAACCGGTAAATTCTTATTAAAGACCGATGTCTGCCCAGAAAGAACCAATAACAAACCCGTTGTTAGTTTAAGTAGAAACTCACAGATGAACAGTGTCGATTTATCGATGTCAAAACAACTATGTAGAATATCCTTTGATGGAGAAAAATTATCACATAGATTTAAAATGAAACCATATGCCGATTCAACATACACAAAAGGTATTGATGGTGAAGAAGAAGAAATGCTATTTCTAAATGATGATGGCACTTACACAAATACAATCAACAACCAAATACCTTGTAGATATGAGGGTGATGTTACAGATTGCATAATACGAATAGATATACTCACAAAGGTCACTGAAGTCAGAAATGGTCAATCTGGGTATGTTTCTTGGTCGGATAAGTATGATGATTACAACCCAAAATACCTTAACCGAAAAGATGAACACGATGATATGCAAAGAGACCATGATAACATGGTCCGTAAGTTATTCCAAACCATACGTGAAAATAAAATACCTTTCCCTGTCAGACTTGTTAAAAAGTTCTCAAATATAAAGTATCAAGATCGTTATATTGATAAATGGAACAGACGAAGTTATCGATATAATAAAGGTAATTGAGTTAATATATACTCAATGAAACACATACTCCCATTCAATGAAGATAATAATGACAATGGTCTAAGTGATGACGACATTAAAGAACATTTCTATGATCTACTGGATAAAGGCTACGAGTATTCAGCCATCGATACAAGTGATTCTCGTTATATGAACATAAGCAAGGGATTAATGCAATCAGAGTTGAGTAGAGTTCCTGATGATGAACACCCATGGAAGAAGAAGAAAATATGTCTAAGTGGTCGAATAATAGATAACATCCCGTTAAATATTTTTAAAAAGAAAACCGAAAATGAACAGATAGTGGTGAATGGATGTGAAACTTTAGAGAAATTGTATGATGGTAGTGTTTTGTTATACCACGTAAATACTGAGGTAAATAATCTTTATGGTGAGGGAATTCACCATGAAATAACTGTAATATTCATAGAAAGAACGTCTTAGGTTATACACAACCAATAATAAAAATTACACTAAGTAATCGAAAGCCTCTTTGTATAGGTTTATCAAATTCTTATCATACCTAGACTCATCTCTCCAAGCAGAGAATGATGCACTCATAGTAGAACCATCCAAAGTAGCAACCAAATATGTTTTTTTGTTTCCAACTATTTTCTGTAATTCCGATGGAGATAAACCATCCACATCTTCTTCGAAATAATCAATCTCTTGGATAGTACCAAGTGGATTCGTGTATGTTGCAGTTACCGGCAACTCTTCATAATATGTTACACCCAATTGATAAATTCCCTTTTTGACCATTAGTGCAGCCTTCTTCTCATCCACACTCGGAACAGTGTGCTTCATTATGGCAGACCAACTTGGTCTTTTCATATCTCCAACGTTCAAATAATCTTCTACATCAAAATTATAGTGATGATAAAGAACTTGTGACAGTAACCAATACTGATTACGTTCAATGCAATCATCTACGAACGAATAATATTTTATGAAGTTTTCACTGCCAAGTTTGGCAATTTTGTCTATCTTTCGATAGAAATTGTTCATTTGTCGTTTCTGTGATATCCAAGCCATATCCTATATATTAGAATGTACCATCAGTCCGAACTTTATCTTCGGTAGGTTGCACCTCTTCCTCATTCTGGCTTGCTTCTGCTTCTGCCTCAACTTTAACCTCTTCCTTTGGTTCTTCTGTGGCCTCTCCACTCTCTTCACTTCCTTTCTTGGTCTTTTCATCATACCTATCTACTTGGATAACTTTACCTAGATCTATTTTGAATCCCTCATTATCACCTTCATCGGTTCTCACTTGAACTTGCCGTTTAGGACCAGAACCATCAAGTAGTTCGATGACAGTTGCCCTAGTTCCTTCATAATTATCATTATCTTGTGCATTTGACTTTGAGAAATATGTTATTTTATCACCCTTCTCTATTTCATTCTTAGGATCAAGGAAGGGAGATTCTTCCCACTGATAATTATCTGGGTCATCCATTGCCATTTCCATATCAAACTCAGAAGAAACCTCCTTAGGCTCTTTTTTAAGTGTTTCTGTTTCTTGTTTCTCCAATTCGACATTTTGTTCAGTCTTTTTTTGGAGATCGTTGGCAATATTGCTCAGATCATTATTATTCTTCAACTGTTCCTCACTTATGCCCACTTGGTCATAGATAATTGCCCTTTCCCTTTCGAGAAGTTCTTGTTGCATTTCTATTTTCATTAACTTGATATAGTTTTTCATTCGTGGGTCTTTTTCCTCTTTCATCTGTTCTTTGAAACGAATGTCAAACTTCTCCTTGGATAATTTTATTTGCTTTTCAAAATTTTCCTTATTCTCTTTATAAGCATTACTCAGTTCTTCCATTTTCTTATCATCGACTTCCGGTTCTCCTTCTTGTGTAGTTTTAACATATTCTGCAAAATCTCTCAGAGATTTCAACATAATATTCTGTTTGGCAATCAATTCTGCTTTATAATCTTCGATTATTTTCTCAACTTCGGCTGCCGAGCCGAACATTTTGGAGAATTCTTTTGATACTTTGTTCTTAACCATATTCTTTAGTTTGTTGAACATATCTCCAACAACACCCTCATTATATTTCTTGTGTGATTCAAATGTCCTTATATACCTCATAATAGCTCTTTTATTGTAACATATATATTAAATACCAATTCATTAAACCTCTTCAACAAGAACTTGGCCCTTTCCCATTTCCACCAATGCTGCAAACCGGTGGTTGAAATCCGTTAACGTATATTCTTTATTATCTTTCCAATATTCCAATATTTCTTTAAATCCCATATACAGATCGTGGTCATAATCACCTTCCCTATCCTCATCATCCATTATATCTTTATTATAAACAATATCCAGATCATCTACATCTCTCACATCGGACAGTTCCATTTCATCATTGAACCCAAATTCCCAAGGGCTACTTATAATATCAAATTTACTAAGGTCAAATAACTTCATATATTCCTTAGATAGTATCTCCCAAGCAATTTCGAAATTTTCATTTTCATCCAAATATTCTAACATCTCTTCCAAATTATTACACAACCCTAAAGGATTTGACTGAACAGGGAAGGTCTGAGTTATACCACCCTCATTGAAATATTGGATATACCTCTTTATTTGGTCCGGATAAAATAAATTCTCTTCCGTATACTCTATCAAATCCACACTCACCATTGTATCATTCCCGGATAACTCATAAAGTATTCCATCACAATACTCATAATCATGACCATCATCAGCTACCGTTTTAGTGATATCATATTCATCACCATCATTCAACGTATGATAAGAGGTTGCCTCATTGAATTCTTTAAAGTTTTTGATCATGTCATATATATATTAAAAACTTAGACATATATACATAGTATAATAATTAAAATAGATACACAGAATATGAATTGGAAAGAATACTTACAGCTATCAGAAAAAACATTATCGACAGAATTCCATGTTGGTACAAAAACCGAAAACCTATTGCATGCAATAATGGGCATTCTCACTGAACTTGAAGAACTTATAATAAATCACGATGACGAATATGATGATGCCAATGTACTGGAAGAAGTTGGTGATATCACTTGGTATTTGGCAATAATCGGAAGGGAATATGATATTGACTGGACACCGGATGAAGATGTTTATACACAAGTTCAATGCTCCAAGACAGAATATATAATGAAAATGATAAAAGCATCACTTAAAATGTTAGATGTGATGAAAAAGAAAATTTACTATAACAAACCAATTAATGACCAATTCATAATTGAACAAACAAGAATTGTTATGACAAACCTATATCTGTATTTTGATAAATCAAATACAAAATTCAATTCTTGTTTTGATGTTAATATTGCAAAATTGAAACAGAGATATGGTGATAAATTCACATCAGAAAAAGCAATCAATAGAGATTTGGGTTCTGAAAGAAAAATTTTGGAAAATGGAAATTAATTTATAATTTTGTAAAACAAACTAAAACAAACGAAGTAATGAGCCACCAACAAGGAGAAATGACATTTCAAGAATTCAATGAGAGAGTTATGACCACGAAACATTCTGTGTGGTTTGATGCATTACATATCCAAAAAAGAAAAAGACTTTATAGAGAATGGGGATATTTCTCAAATGACCTAATTGGGAAAAATAAAAAACCATCACTCAGAAAGTTTATTTACAACATAAGAAATAATAGACAGTATTATACAGTACCCAAGCAGGCATTGAGAAAAAATATTTTAGATAAAATACTATGAAGATTTTTGCAGGATCAAATTACGAACACCTAACAGACCTGGTTATTGATGGTCTGAATGAAACAAGGTTATCAACATCGAAAGTTGATATCGGTAAATTAAAAATAGACCATTTCAAAGATGGTGAAATGTTGCCACTGTTCAAAGAATCTATTCGATCAGAACATGTTTTCTATTTGAACTCAACATCATCTTCTGATGAATGGGTGGAGACATTCTTGGCAATGGATGCTATCAAACGATCAGGTTGCAAAAGACTAACTCTTTTGATTCCATTCCTTGGGTATTCACGCCAAGATAAAGCCGACCACCTACGCACTTCCATAGGTGCAAAGATGTTTGCAGATATCTTTGATAAATTGAGTGAAAAGATGCACGTTGATATGATTACATTAGACCTCCATTCCAAGGCGGTTCAAGGATTTTATGATATTCCGGTCATCCACCTTATGGGCACTCGTCTATTTGTTGAATATATCAATAAAATGAACCTTGATAATATCTGCATTGTTGCTCCGGACCGAGGTGCTGCAGACCGAGCAAATGCAGTACATAAAAAAATTCCAGGTTCAGAATTGGCAATCATCAATAAACAACGCATTGTTCCCAATAAAGTACATTCTATGGATTTGTTAGGTTCTGTTGAAGGAATGAATGTCATAATAATCGATGATATGGCAGATACTTGTGGAACTTTATGCAAAGCATCTGACCTCCTATTGGAGAATGGTGCTGAGTCAGTAAGGGCAATGACCACGCACGGCATTCTGTCAGGTGATGCACTAAATAAATTAGAAAACTCAAGTCTTGAATACCTTATGGTATTCGACACCATATCATCTGTATCTGATAAGGAAAAGAAATGTAGCAAGTTGAAAGTAGTTACTTGCTCAACAATGCTTTACGAATCGATAAATGCATTGAACAGACATATTTCAATTCAAACAAACGTAAACGATAAGTAAATGGAACCATCTGTGGCTTTCACATCCTTCGGTATTCTTTTGGGCATTATATTCACTTGTATGTGTCTTCTAATATTCACCTTGACCATTTCAAATAAATCACTTAAAAATGAAGTGGATTCACTTAAAAAATATAGGGAGAAATTTTCAAAACGAAAGAATAAACTAAGAAAGGGAATTTATCAGACAAAATGGTTTAATGTTAAGGATAAAGAAATAAACCCAAACAACTATGCATCATGGTCTACGACTTTTACAGTACAAGAACTTGGAGAAAAGACCGGTAACAAAACAAAGGTTGAAATAATCGATTGCTTTTGTAGTGACCGTTCAAAGTTAGAAACATTGGATTATTATAAGAATTGGTTGAATGATAAATATGGTGGTTATGTCGATTTGAGTAATATTGAATGGATAGAAACAAAGTCCAAAGACGAAATAAGGGGAGAAAAATTAGAAGAGATCCTATCTTCCGAAGATACAGATAAACAATATTCATAAATTAGTGGGATATGTATAAACAAACCATACAAAATATTCTATAATTAAAAAATAGAATATTATGAATGGCAGTAAAGCTTATATTAACCCAGATAATGAAAGACGAGGCACACGTTGCCCATCGAATGCTGAATTCGATTAAACCCATTGTTGATGGCATCGTTGTTATCGATACCGGTTCAACAGACGACTCTATAAATATCGTAAAGAAATGGGGTGAAGACAATGGTGTAGAAACACACGTATTCGAAAGACCATTTGATAACTTTGAAGACTCACGTAACGAATCTTTTAAAAAGGCAAGAGAAGTATTCCTTGGTCGAGATGATAATCACACTTACTACAATTTTTGGTTGGACTTTGATGAACAATTGATAATCGACCCAAGCTTCAAAAAGAATAAACTCAATAAAGACCTTTATATGTTCAACACATATATCAAGACGATGAAATATACTCGTAATGAACTATGTAGATTGGACAAGGATTTCCGATTCTATGGTCCGGTACATGAGTTTATTGTCCCGCCAAATGGACCAGATGGGAAACCCGATAAAACAATTACATCTGCACTCTTAGATGGTATTACTGTCAAGGTTGAAATGGATGGTGGTTCATGGCAAGGTAATATATCACACAAATATAAATCACATGCACATTCATTGGAGAAATATATCGATGAAAGTAGGGAAGATCCGAGATGGGTATTTTACACTGCACAATCATATCACGACTCTGCATGTGTTCCGGAAAATAAACAAGAGAATGATGAACGGCTAAGAAGATCTTTGTACTATTATAAGGAAAGAGTTCAAAGACCAGATGGTTATTATGAGGAGATTTTCTACTCACAATACCGAATTGCCACGATAATGAGGGCAATGGAAGAACCTTGGAACTTGTGTCTTAACGAATTCTTAAAGGCACATAGTATGGATCCACTAAGGGGAGAACCAATAAAAGCAATTTCCGATTATTATTTAGCACTTGGTGAATGGAATAATGCATATATATTCACCTCACTTGGTAAAAAGTTATACCATGGAAATAACCCATACCCAAAACGACTTCTTTTTGTTGATGAAACCATGTATGTTTGGAAATTCTTGGAGGCACATGCGGCAGCCTGTTTTTATACAAATCGAAAATCTGAGGCAAAACAGACATATTTGGAAATGAGTTCAATAATGAAATCTCAACCACAGTTTTTCACACAAGATGATATCCAAAAAATACAATCCAATGCACAGTTTTTCACTCAGTAGTTTTGTGAATAATGCAATAGACCTCTTCATAGTTTTTTGTTATTTCCTTGGTGAAAGGAAGTTACCAAAATATGTGAAGAGGTCTTTTTTATTCAATAATGAACTTGAAGTAAAAGTTTGGGCACTTACTGGAAATGAGGAGGATATAACAGATGCCATCAACTCAGTATTCTTATTTGAAAAACCCACTATCACTAATTTCCATAAACTAAGAAAACACAAACTATTGAGTAAATTCATAGAATTATGTTTAAAAAGGGAAATTTATACAAAGCCAAAGTCAATGCTGCCATATATTAGGTGTACAACAGAATCCATACAAGTAGCCAGACGTAAAAAACTTAAAAAGATATTAGGTAAATAGGTTCATTTAACTAAATGCAAACCTTGTTTCAGGACTATCAATCAAATATTTCGATTAAGCAAATAAATCTTCATCTGGCCCACTCATTCCGTCCAATTCAATTCCATCTATAAAATTGAAAAGTTCTATCAGATATTTATCTTTAATATCCTCTATATACCCATTTATTATCGATGGGTCCAATGATACTTCTTCTGTCTGAATATCTTTCCACTCACCCACTTCATAATTCTCATCAGGATCATCTGCAGAAACTTTTTTATAAAGAGTTATCCCAAGAGTATATTGGTGATTGTGAAATAAATCAACTTCTATTTGATAGTTTTCATTTTCTGTTACCCAAGTTATATCGTCTGTATCATAATTGTGTTCCAATGCAAACCCACGGAGTTCGTGTCTAAGTGGCCACTTCTCGTAGTACTCATCATATAATAAATCATCAAGTTCTTTGGATATTCTATCCATATCCTCTGCCTCAGAATCCACACCAACTAATTCACCTTTATCATTTACCATAAATGATTCTTTGAATTTATTATATTTAAGTAATGCCATTATTCTTTGTTTTCTTATATATTAATATTACCTTTGTATAAATGAGTAAGTACGGATCAACATTTCATTTACCATTCTCACCTGGTCTATCAAGAGATGATAAAAGGTCAAATGACCAATCACAATTGTTAGGTAAGGAAATAATCATTACTGAGAAATTAGATGGCGAGAACACGGGGATAACAAGGCCCGGAGTTTATGCAAGAAGTCATGTTGAATTCACAAAAAACCCTTGGGCAACAATGGTTCGACAATTACACGGTCGAATCGGATATGAAATACCGGAAAATGTATTTCTATTCGGTGAAAATATGGAAGGTATCCATAGTATTGAGTATTCAAATCTAACATCACCTTTCTACCTTTTCGGAATCCGAGAGAATACAACTTGGTGGTCTTGGGATGAAGTTGAAGAATGGGCTTACCTTTTGGACATACCAGTTGCCCCCGTTCTCTTCCGAGGAAGTGTGGAATCCATAAAAGAATTACAAAACAAAATTGAAACTTTTATGGAAAGTGGTTCTATATTAGGTGGTCTTATAGAAGGGGTTGTTGTAAGAACAGCCACCGAATTTGAAGATAGTGAGTTCCAAACACACGTACAAAAGTATGTAAGAGAGAACCATGTTCAAACTGATGAACACTGGAGAGTGAATTGGAAAAGAGCAAACATTAAATTTGGAAATATTTAATGTTATCAATAATTAGAAAAACGAATAAAAGATGACAACAACAATCAAAAATCAAAAACTGTTTTGTTCTAAATGTGGTGGGGAATTTTCACTACAATACCCATTAGGAGTGTCCGAACTAGCAGAAAAAACCAAAGCATTTGACGAGTTACACAAAGACTGTAAACAAACTTGGACCGAACCAAAAGCAGATCAAACAAAAAGTATAAAAGAAAAGGCCATATGGTGGATGGGATGTGGTGAAAGGGGAATGAGTTCCGAAACAATGTGGAATTTTTTTATGGGTGAAAGAAACTTCCCAATCCATCACCCATATGACCCTGGCGATTTCAAACGATGCTACAAACTATTGGAAGCCGTTCCGGAATGGAAAACGGAACTTTATGAACTCAAATCACTGTCAACTGCTTGGAGCAACTTAGTTGATAATTGGCCCGAACTAACCGAAATGTTTGAGGAAAATGTAAGAACTGAATGGAAGGAAACCAAACGAATTGGTATGTATGAATTTATGCAGACCTTAATTCGTTAATAGAGATAAAAAAGTATCAAATGAAACCATTGACAATGTATATTATTTGTGCGTTATTAATACTTGCAATAATTATAACTGTTATATCATATCAATCCAAAATTAATTCACTGAATAAAGAATATCATGGGTCAATATCAACTGTGAAAAACTACTTAAAAGACCAACGATCATTAAAGGTAGGTGATGTCGGTATTATTCGTAACTATAAATTGGAAGTCACATCCACCGGTGAAAATTTTAAAGTTGACTTTGAAGTTATAATAACTGATGTGAGTGAGAAAGATGCAAAAATTCAAATAACTGATATGTCAAGTGTTTATTCATATGCAAAAGACCCATCAAACCATCAAAGCATAATAAACTTTGTTGATAAAACTTGGGTATCAAAATCTACAATAAGTCCAATTATCGGAGCAAAATCATTAAGAAACGATAAGATAGAAAAGTTATTAAACGAATACGAAGATAAAGAAAATGATTAAATTAGTAGTTGCAATGTCTAATAACCATGTAATTGGCAAAGACAATAAACTTATATGGAAACAATCCAATGACCTTAAAAGGTTCAAAGAACTTACATCCGGAAACACATGTATAATGGGTCGTAAAACATTTGAATCTATTGGAAAACCCCTTCCAAACCGAAAAAACTGCATCATTTCAAGAACACACCAGTCAATAGAAGGGTGTCATGTATATGACTCATTGGAAGTTGCCTTACAAGACAACCCGGAATGCTTTGTTATAGGTGGTTCTACAATATACGAACAAACAATCAATAAAGCAGATGAAATATATCTCACACTTGTTGATTGTGTAGTAGAGGGCGATGCATTCTTCCCACAATTTGAAGGATTCAAGATTGAATCCGAAGAACAATACACAAAGGATGATAAAAACCAATATGACTACAAATTTATTAAATATACAAAAGAAAACAACAATGAATAACTCAACAGATGAAAACGATACTAAGAAATATATGATGAAATTAAAATCCATCATAGTTCATAATATGAAGAATTCAGAATGGTCATTTGGCGATACAAATGATGAATTTGTATCAGAATACATAGAAATATTTTACAACACCACATTTCAACAATGGAAGATTACAATATACACAAGTAAAGAACCAACAATCATAAATACCATAAATGCACCTCAATTATTCAATTGGTTCGAGTTTCATTATTACCGTGTTTTCTATATTGTTAAAAGTGCCAAAAACCACGTGAAAAGAAAAGAAGAAAAACGATTGGCCAAAATAACCAAATCCTTTATTGAGAATAACCAATCCGAAAATAGAAATGCTATATTTGAAGAATTACTAAATTAACTAGCCAACCTTTATCATTAAACAAGGTTGGTCGGTCCAACATTCTGTCCGACTATCACGGTCAATAGTAGTCTCATTATTATATTCCAATAATTGAAATTCACCGATATATTTAGAACCCATAGGGTCAATAATCTCATCTAGTACATCATAAAACCCATTAGGGTAATTCCTTTTGAATCTCAATAGATCCTCTTTTGTATCAAACCATTTATGCCCAGCTTGATCAAATTTGCTTTTGACAATTGGGTTTTTCTCAATATCTATTTCTTGACACCGTTTCTTAAAATCATCCAATGATAGATCTTTGGGTGCATCACCTGCATAATAATAGTCAACCAATTTTTTTGTCAGTGAATCGATATCCAATGAGCGTACATTCAATTTATTATCAACTGTCCATAGTCCAACACCAAATGAACTCCATATATCACTTGATGGTGTGAATGCAACCAAAGAATTTTCCTTTATCGGGATTACTCTATAAAGATTCTTACCATATACACTCAATCCATAATCCTTTGTCGAACATATAACACTTTCTGACCTATTTGGCCACCCTTTCCATTCATCTATGAATAGTTGATATAATACCGGTGAATGCCTTGGACCCCTTTTATGTTTTTTTGGATCAATAAACCTTACTGCAGAATCTGCATCGACCATCCGGTACATTTTAGTCTCACAATTTTCCCAATCATACCAAGGTGCATATTTATCAAGTGCTTCCTCTTTGGTCATTTCAAGTTTTTCTGCACGGCTTTTATTTTTATAACCATACTTCTTCCATGGATCATTGGGGTTACTATCTTCATTCACAAATTGATCAAATTTAAATATCATAACATATATATTCAGTTATATGTTCCTCAATTAACCAAATGACATTTTGTCAGTATTATTCAATACATTTTTCACAAATTGTCTCATTTTTTTTAATTTACATATAAACTTTGCCAACTTTAATGCATATATTACACATCGATGCCGTTGAAACCAAATGGCATTGAAATTGTACATAGAACATAAAAACAATATAAATTATGAGTAAAGAAACAACAATAATAGGAATCGACCTCGGAACAACAAACTCTGCTGTATCCGTTGTAGAAAATGGAGAATCAGTTATCATACCCAACAGTGAGGGCAAAAGAACTACACCTTCCATTATAGCATTCACCAAAGACGAAAGAAAAGTTGGTGATTCTGCTAAAAGACAAGCAGTTACCAATCCAGAAAAAACAATCTATTCAATTAAAAGATTTATCGGTAAAGATTTTACAAAATGTAAGGATGAAGTAAAACGTGTCCCATACAAAGTTACTAAGACCGGTAACAACGTACCTGCTGTATCAATTGATGATAAGAACTATACACCTCAGGAAATTTCTGCAATGGTCTTACAGAAGATGAAAAAGACCGCAGAGGATTATCTTGGACATGATGTTGAAAGAGCAGTCGTGACAGTACCCGCATATTTTGGGGATGCTGAACGACAAGCAACAATCGAAGCCGGTGAAATTGCCGGGCTTAAAATTGAGAGAATTATCAATGAACCAACTGCTGCTTCTCTTGCATATGGTCTTGATAAAAAGGCCAATGATACCAAGATCCTTGTGTTTGACCTTGGTGGCGGAACACATGACGTATCAATCCTTGATATTGGTGATGGTGTATTTGAAGTACTTGCGACCGAAGGAGATGTTCATTTAGGTGGAGATGATTTTGATAACAAGATTATTGACCATATGGTTAATGATTTCAAATCACAACATAACTTGGATGTATCCAAAGACCCAATGGCACTACAAAGACTTAAAGAAGCAGCAGAAAAGGCAAAAATTGAGTTATCTTCATCAACATCAACAGATATCAATTTGCCATACTTGATGCCTGGTTCAGATGGTGTCCCTGTACATTATACATCAACGATGACCAGATCAGACTTTAACAAGATCACATCTGACCTTGTTGACCGAGCAATTTCAAGTGCTAAGAAAGCACTGAAAGCCAAAAAACTAAAAAAGGATGATATCAGTGAGATTATCCTTGTAGGTGGTTCAACACGAATCCCTGCTATTCAAGAAGCACTTAAAAAAGAATTCGGCAAAGAACCAAACAAGAGTGTAAATCCCGATGAAGTTGTTGCTATGGGTGCTGCTATTCAAGGTGCTGTACTTACAGGAACAATAAATGATGTCCTCTTACTTGATGTAACACCACTCTCACTTGGTATTGAAACAATGGGAGGTGTTTTCACCAAATTGATCGAGGCAAATACAACCATCCCAACAAAGAAATCAGAAACATTTTCAACGGCTGCTGATAACCAACCATCGGTTGAGGTACATGTTCTTCAAGGAGAAAGACCAATGGCAAAAGATAATAAATCACTTGGTCGTTTCCACTTAGATGGAATTATGCCTGCCCCAAGAGGAATTCCTCAGATTGAAGTTCTCTTTGATATTGATGCAAACGGAGTCCTATCTGTATCTGCAAAAGACAATGCATCCGGCAAAGAAAACCAAATCCGTATTGAAGGTGGTTCTCAATTATCAGAAGAAGAAATAGAAAGAATGAAGGCGGAAGCCGAAGAAAATGCAGAGGCTGATAGAGTTGAAAAGGAAAAAGTTGATAAATTGAACACTGCAGATACTCTCATCTTCCAAACAGAGAAACAGATCAAGGAATTCGAGGACAAACTTGAAGATTCTGATAAAGAAGAACTAAATGAGAAATTGGAAAGCCTCCGTGAATCATATAAATCACAAGATATTGATTCAATAGATGAATCTGTTGAGGCATTAAACACAACGTGGACATCCATCTCACAAAAATTGTATCAACAAACAGAGTCAACTGATACACCAGGAGAAACCGGTGATGATGACGTAACAGATGTTGATTTCGAAGAGGTGAAGTAAGTTAAATTGGCCGGGTACTTTATGGTATCCGGTCAAAATAATACCAAGAAACGTTATAAATTCAGTGACAAATTCAAATATATCAAGAAAGATTAATGACTTTTTTGAAACTTAATTGATACCCAACCTTATAAGAGTACATACAAAAAAGAATAAAAATCACATATGACAATTAAAGTTTATCCAGAAGACCTCATAAAATTAGGAGTATGGGACTCTTATGTTTATTATGTTGTAGGATCAGAATCCGAAGCAGAAGAACAACTTAAAAAGAATGAAGAATTTGAAATCAAAGACACCGATGCATTGGTCATTGGACTATTGAAAGTTATCGAAACCAACAACCTCATTCACAGATTGAATGGTTATGTGACAGACTTCTTAACAAATAAGTCAAGTAAGATGCAGGGGAAAGCACTCATTCGCAAAAAACTCATACTCAGTGCCTTTGATAAGTTCCGTAACAAATACCCATCTTATTGGGATGCCCCAATAGATTACAAGAATGGCATTGATAATATGGATAAGTATATTGAATCAGTTGTGGAAAAAATAGAGAATTTAGAAACACATAAAGTGACTATTCAATTCGGAACTTTTGAATACCTTAGTTCAAAACAAGTTAAAAAATTATTAGAATTCAATTATCAATGATGGAAACAAAAAGCATTCAAAATATCCAAGATAAGATAACAGTAGACCAAGATGGAAATCCGGTCATTATCACTGACCAAGATGGAAACAAACATAATTTGCAAAAACTTCTTGATGATTATGCAAATTACAAAACCGAAGATCTTAAATTAAGGAACATTGCTGAGATTTCAAACATTAAGAAAAGAAAAGCCATTGAACTAAGAGATAGGACTGATAAGGTGAAGTTTGATTCACTTGAATCACTTATTGAATTAGATGACGACTTTTACAAAGCATCTAAAATGCTCAATGATGAACAACTTGCAATCATCAAACCCTTTAACGATAAACTGAAAGGAATTCTAACCAAGAATGGTATATCTGATATAGAACCAAGTGAATATGATTCAGACCAACAAGAAGTAATTTCTGTTGTTCAATCAAACCAAAATAAGATTGATGTTATATCAAAAGGCTATAAAATAGGTGAACATATATTAAGACACCCAAAAGTAGTTTTATTTAAAAATGCCTAATGTCGATAGAACATTTGACTACAACCACCCAAGATTAGACAATGGTCAATATAACAAAGCATCTATTATACACTATATGAATTTTGATAGATTCGAATCACTTGAACACTTAGACGAAGGCACATTCACTCTTATGTTTCATAGGATATACACTGATGTGTATTTAGATACACCCGAAATATTGAACAATAAGAAAGATAGATTGAATCTCTTCCAACTGTTATTTGATTGGGAGGAATTTTATGACATAGCATATAAACAGGCCATAGAAAACAGTAACATATTTGATAATTTTGATCATGTTGATAAAGACATTAAACTTTTATACACGATATCAGATAATCATGTTGGTAAAATATTAGAACAAACTATGAATGTTTTACAAGAAGATGTTAAAAAGGAAATAAGAAGATTGAAAATGCAAAAAATAACTGATCAGAAATGAACACAGAATATTATGATATACTAGGCGTGAATAAAAATGCCACAAAAGATGAAATTAAAAAAGCATATCGTAAGATGGCAGTTAAATATCATCCAGATAAGAACCCTGATAATCCAGAGGCAGAGGACAAATTTAAAAAGGCTGCCGAAGCATATGAAGTTTTATCAGATGATAATAAGAAACAACAGTATGACCGATTCGGTAAAGCCGGGTCCGGACAAGGCTTTGGTGGTGGATTTTCCATGGATGATATTTTTAGCCAATTCGGTGATATATTCGGTGGTGGTTTCGGTGGTGGTGGTTTCGGTGGACAAACTCACCGAAGAAGAAGAAGAGGTAACGACCTAAGAATAAACGTAGAACTTACACTTAATGATATTATAAATGGTTGCACAAAAAAACTAAAATACACAAGAAAAGTTGAGTGTTCAAGTTGTAATGGACAAGGTGGGACAGATGTGGTGAATTGTGGTCAGTGCAAGGGTTCTGGGCATGTTGTTTATACACAACAAACAAACTTCGGAACAATACAACAGTCATATACCTGCCCAAAATGTCAAGGTGAGGGAAACGAAATCAAAAATGTATGTGGTAGTTGTAATGGATCAGGAACAAAAAAGAGTACCGAAATAATTGAAGTTGAAATACCTAAGGGAGCAACTGAGGGAACATATTTAAAAAAGCCACTATCCGGACATTACACGAAAAATGGAGATTTTGGTGACCTACATATACAAATATCTGAAAAACCTGAATTCAATTACATAAGAGATGGATTAAATTTAGTCCATATTGAAACTATTTCAATTATTGATGCTATAATTGGATGTAAAAAAGAACTTACACTACCAGATGGAACAAAAACCACATATAAGATCAACCCGGGGACTGAACACGGATCTGATGTCGTATTACGTGGAAAAGGGATTCCTGATGTCAATGGGCATTACCAACCAGGAGACATTGTTATACGTTTTGGTATAAATATCCCAACAAGTATAACAAGAGAAGAAAGGGAATTAGTAGAACAATTAAGAAACCATAAAAACTTTAAATAATGAGAGACTTATTCCATTTTGATATTGAAACAGCAGGAAATTACCCCACTTGGGATGAATTTGAACTTAATGACCAAAGAGGTGCAGACCTATTCAGAAAGAAATATGATAACTATTGGATAGAAAGATATGATACAATAGAAGAAGCATATACTTCACTTGCACCAGTAGTTTCTACATTCGGTAGAATCTGTTGTATATCTTGTGGTTATTGGAGTGGCGATGAGAAACGTATAAGGTCATCCACTTCCACTACCAATGACGAAAAGGATATATTATTAGACTTTAAGAAAACACTTGAACAGATTGAAGTTAAGAACTTTGATCTCACTGGCTTTCGAATACGATATTTCGACATCCCATTTGTTTTACACCGAATGCACAAATATGACATAAAACCACCTTCAATACTTCAAATATATGATAAAAAGCCTTGGGAGATGAGAGTCCGGGATATTTCGGATGATTGGAGGCAAAGTTTTGCACGAGCATTCTCATTCGATGAAGTGTGTTATGAGTTGGACTTGGAAAGTCCGAAGGATGAAATTAATGGATCAGAAGTCCATAATGAGTTTTGGAAACAAACACCCCAATCACTTGAAAGAATAAAAGTATATTGTGAAAAGGATGTTTCTTCTTCCCTTGATGTTGAACGTAAAATGTATTAATCATGACTGATTCAGCCACAGCAAGAGATAACTCCATAGTGTACTCGGAATATATTTTTAAAAGATTATAATATCCAAAGCAATAAAAAATGAAAGGAAAAAAGAAATTTTTTTATAACGAAGAAGAATTAGATAGAATTCTAATAAACATAATAAACTCAGATAAGAGTTACATCAAAAAGGTTAAAGCACTCGAAAAATATACCAAAAGTGCCAAGGAAAATCGATACGGTAAATGGGAATTGGGTGGTGCAGAAGAAATGGAACACATATGTGAATATTTTGACTCTGAATATGAACTTATTGAACGGGGGCACCAACTTGAAAAGGAATCCAAAAAATCCGCAGATATAGATGTAACAAAGTTATGGGTCACAAAACCAGATGGAACTGAATATTGCCTTTGTGATAAACTATGGGAACGTAATCTTGAATTTTAATACATGAGCAATGAAGGAGAATATAACCCAGATAAAGAGTTTACCAAACATGAATTGGCATTAGAAGTGTTAAAACTTGTTAATAATTTCAAATCTGATAATTATGAACTTAGTGAAGATGATAAATTGGCAGTACTCGCCAAATTGGTCAGTAAAAATTTAGATAATAGGTAATACTACTTGCCATCAAGTATAGCATTAAGTTTATTATTTCTAGTAGCCTTTGCATCAATCGTAAGCCAATGTACGCCTAGTTCAGTATACTTATCAAGTGCTATGACGTAACAGTTGTATGAATACCATTCTTCATTGGTTTCCTTAGAAATGTTGTGAATAATTGATGTTATACGAACTTTATTTTCACTAAATATTTCTTTAGTTGCATTTTCTCTGAAACTAAAGCTACAATCACAAATATCACCCACCATGAATTTTGGTTTCTTTTCCATACTTACAAATATAAAAATTATTCTACAATTTCGAAATCTATAATTCCAACATAAAAACACTCCCTTCTTCTTTGAATAAATAGTTCTGATATGCATCTTCTGCCAGAAATGGTGTCATTGGTGCTAAGACTCTCAACATCTTATCTACACAATTCTTCAAAACATATTGACAATTCCGCCTCTCATTACTATCAAGATCATATTCATATAGGAATGATTTTGTTGCATCGTCAAGGTAGAAACTCGACAACTCAGATACCCATGTAACCAATTCTCTTAGTACGAATTTAAATTCATACTCTTCATAATATTTCATAGAATCAACATACATTTTATTTGTCATATCCAATACTTTCTTACCTCTATCAGATAAGTCGAGTGTATGGTCAACATCATAGCCATACATATTACCTAATAAGTATTTCATTGTATTTCGTAACTTGAAGTAATAACTAGCACATGTCTTTAATACATCATCACCGAGTGTTACATCATTCCCATAACTTGTCTGCGCCACCCACAACCTCAACACATCAGTATTGAACTTATCTTGTACATCTTTTGGATCAACAACATTCTTCATTGATTTACTCATCTTATGACCATTTTGATCAAGAACAAACCCATGTGTAAGAACCTTTTTATAAGGGGCTTTACCCATCGATGCAACAGATGTTAAGAGAGATGATTGGTACCACCCTCTGAACTGATCAGAGCCTTCGAGGTAGAGGTCTGAAACTTTACCATCCATAACAGACAACCAAGACGACCCAGAGTCAAACCACACATCCAACGTATAAGTACATTTTTCCAACCCCATATTATGAAATTCAGTTGGTAGGAGTTCTTTATCTGTCATAGAAAACCACACATCTGAACCAAGTTCATTAAATAACTTATATAGATGTTTGTAAACTTTATCATCAGTGAATGGGTTTCCGTCTTTTAAGAAAACTGCCAACGGAAACCCCCATTGTCTTTGCCGGGATAAGCACCAACAATCTCTTCCCCTCAACATATTTGTTAGGCGATTACGCCACCTTTCTTCGGTCATATCAACACCATCCAATGCCTCTAATGCATCACCACTAAGTCCTTTTAAATCCAAGAAAAATTGTTCGGTCAATCGATAATAAACTGGCTTTTTTGTTCGCCAATCATGTGGATATGAGTGTGTGTATTCTTCTTTCTTTACCAGCATATCACATTTATCCATATCATCAACTACTTTAACAGAATGATCAAGACAAAATGTTCCATCAACCCGACCCCCATTATCAGTAAGATCAACACCACTTAACCCATTCTTCTTACACACTTCGTAATCATCATCACCATGTGCAGGACACAAATGCACAAGTCCAGTACCACTATCCGCCCTTACAAATTTATCACATAGAACAACACCACGATTGCCAGTAAGTGGATTAGTGTATTCAAGACCTTCTAATTTCTCACCCAAATACTCATCAACATCAACACCACTCAATAAATCACATTCTTGATGAAGAACGTAAGTTGTTTGGTTAACTGAAACTTCCTTATATGATAATTTGGGATTCACACAAACCGCCATATTACCAAGAACAGTCCATGGTTGTGTTGTCCAACATACAAGTTTTCTACCATCATCCAAGTCTAACGTAAAATATGCAGATACATCAGTTCGATCTTTATATTCCAACTCAGACTCTGCAAGTACAGTTCTCGTTGATGGTGAATAATGCACTGGTCGAGTGTCCAGATAAACAAGACCCTTATTCAATAAATCATACAGAAGTCCCAATTGTTTAACTTCATATTCCTTGGAATTTGTCTGATAGTGATTATCCCAATCACCGAACACGCCAAGAGATCTGAATGTAGCCATCTGTTTATCCACAAATGAATTTGCCAACTTGTGACACTCTTCCCTTAGTTCGAGTTGTGGTAACCTTTTTTTAACTTTTTTCTGTACGGCAAGTTCAGTTGGGAGTCCATGACAATCCCACCCGGGTCTGTAATCGACTTTGTACCCACTCATCATTTTATACTTTACAACCATATCTTTCAGTACCTTGTTTAGTACATGGCCCACGTGAAGATCACCGTTGGCATATGGTGGTCCATCGTGAAGTAAGAATTCGGTTGAGTTCTTACTATTCCTGTTATGTAGAACATCTTTCCACAGTTCTACCATTTCAGGTTCTTTCTTTTTATGTTCCGACCTTTGTGTAAAAGTCGTATCTGGCATATTTAGTTTTTTTGTTTTCATAATTTTAAATTTTGATTTTTGATTTTTTAAAGAATAAAAAACCCAAGGACTTTTGATCCTTGGGTTGAAAATGGATGGTATGCACAATAATTCACATCACCATTGGAATATCCAAGGAGTTAATCTGTGAATTATAATTATACATGTGCTTCTCATATGTTTTATATATTCTCCTTTAGTCTTTGTTTTCTAAACTTTTTTCTAAGTTTCATCCCATCGTTATAATTCAACTCTTTGATTACTCTCTTCCCACTCCTTGGATGGCTTATATATCTGGAAATGGTACTCTTACTAATCCCCGTACTTTCAGTCATTTCTTTACGTGTTCGGTAAACACCCATTAATTTATCATCTTCATAATGGGCAATCAATCTATCCATCTTCTTACGGGTGTCTCCCGATTTCCATTTAAACCCTCTAGCAGAAACCCTTTGCCCTCTACAACACATACTTATATCGTTTTGTGCCGAGTTACTTAATCCTAATAAATCAACGGCTTGTTTAGGACTTCTGAATTTATTAAGAACATTCCCCCTTCTATCCAATTGTACTACGGACTTACTACCTCTGAAGTTATAACCCCTCATTGGGTCCATTCGATAATTCTTATCATTCGTGAAATAACTACCATCCTTTGCAGAACGTTTTCGGTTCCCTATGAGCAATGATATTTCTGATTGATTATACCCGGTTTTCAAAGAACATTCAACTTGTGATCCATACTTACCCAACAACTTATTTTGGTGGTTGAAATGATAAACATTTTTATGTGGTTTTCTGAAATACTCCACATCAGTTGGTTTCTTTTTAACAACAACCAAATTTTCTTTTGTGTAATCAGTATTGCCACTTTTAAGGACTACACGTTCGTCATCCTTTAATCTCCGATCATTGTACATTTCAAAAAACAAATTCTTTTTATATTGAAGTCTCCAATCATCAAGCAAAAATGGCGTTGCTATTTTATATTCATCTTCATCTTTAATACGTTTCCATCTACCACCCGATTTCCACTTAGAATATAATTTCCCATCTTCGGTTAATTTGAAAACTTTCCTTGCACTTTCTCTATAATAAGTAGTCATATTTATTGTTTTTATATATAAGCCACAAATATAACAATAAATTATGAGAATAAATAGATTTGTAGCAATTAATGATATATTCAAGTCAGTCGGCAAATACCTTATCAGATATATAAATTAACTTTCATTATAACGAATTTCAAACAATTCATCATAACCGTCCCTTACTTTCAGTTGTATATCATCTGGAAGACTTTTTAGAAAAACACGATTGTCCAAAAAATATTTACTTGGCTCAATGGAATATTCAGAATTAAAAACACTTAGGTCATATTTCACATCATTACCTGCCCATTCTTCTCTTGAAATATTTTCCATTTCTATAAAATTCAAAATACTTTGCTTATCCAACTTCTCCACTTCTCCGGTTATTATGGATATTAAATAGTTTTCATTACCCATAGGGAGAGTTTTTTTATGCACCTGATCATCTTCATACAACCTACACCATATATTCCAAGCCCCACCACGAACACCACCATCCCTTGAAGGCATTAATGTTTTTGGATAAATGCTCATCATTGCATATAAATATACGTAATAGCCGAGACCCAACCCTTCTTTGGATGCCACACCACCAACATAGTTTATAGATTCATCTAACACACCCATCCCTATCATTGATAGAACACCATAATCATCATCGGTAATAACTACAACTTGCCTATCTTGGTCAATTATTATCCTACAACCAACCAATTTGGTGTCTTCCTTAAAACTTTCCCATAGAAATAAATATTTCATTTATTATATATTATTATTATTATATTTGTGGAATGGAGTATTGTCACAATAGAAGAACAAATAAAGAACTTAAACAGATTGCTAAGGATCTATATAACAACAATATATTCACTTCTATGCATTTAAGTGATCTCGATAACATCATCACACACTTTTTACCATTAGCATTTCTAAAACCAACATACCCAACCATACCAAAAAAACAAGGCGATTTACGAAATGACCGCCACAAGACAATTGAACATATCCTTACATTAGATGATCAAATAAAGGAGTATAAAGAAAAAAGTAAAAAATACAACAGATATGTTAAGAACATTGGTTTTGTATATGCAAATTATAAAGATGCATTACCCGGCTCAATAAATGGAAACCCCACATTCTTCACATGCACTATTTTAACAAAAGCAGATGCTAATAAAATGTTAAAGTTCTACAAAGAATATAAAGAATTGGTGGGGAATCTTGAAAAAAATTTCTGATCAGTATTTGCCTTTCAACTCAGCCAATTTAGACTTAACGGTTTCGAAATCTTTATATTTAACACCGTAATACATCAACCGTTTATCAATGAATTCACCTTCTTTCCCCATTTCATAATTATCCAACAATTTAACTATTTGGGCATCCGTAAGCCATTTATTGAGTTCTTTGTATAATTTTAAAACAGACTCATCATTCTGTGTATCAATATTTTCACCCTCAGTCTCGAATTCTGGTTCCAAAACAGTTCCTGATTCCATATCATTAACCATCTGTTCGTAATCAAGTGTTGGTTCATCAACACCATAACTTTCATATTTCTTTAAATATTTCATATTGTATATATTATTTTATATCTTTGTAAAATGAAAAACCCAGTAGAAGGAAATAAATTGTTCGACACATGTGACCTCATTGAGTATATAGAGGCGGTACAATCAAATATCATAGATCTGTGGAACACTAAATACAAAAGACATTATATACTCAATGAAATAATTAAATTCGAAGAGGAGAGAAATGAATCCGACCCATTTGAAGATGCACTTGATATAGATGATGTTGATATGGGGAATGATAAATTCTTATGCTTCATTGAAGACTCATATGATGTTGATCTTGATGAATATAATAGTTTATTTGAATTCCATACCGAATTATCGGAAATGTCCGATTATAAATATGGAGGTTCGGTAATACGTGAAGACTATTTTGTTGATTATTGTATGGATGAACTTGTCCAATTTGGCTACATTAAAGATGATATGCCCGGTTTCATAGTAATTGATTATGAAGGAACTGCAGATAATATGAAAGATGATTATACTGAATACAGTTATAATGGCTCAACATACTATTACAGAGGTTAATAATGAAAAACAATAAAATGAATATTAAAGATAAAAAAGAACTGACAGATAAAATCAAGAAAATCGATGAATTACCACACGTAGAACTATGTGTTCTGTGGAGGTTCGGTAATGAAGATGAACCACTACTGCACGGATTGGCAGGTGCTTACTTCCGAGATAGATTGTTCGGTCACTTCGGTGGTTTCGACCCACAGATAAGTAAACAGATCGGATGGGGATAATTCAAATATAATTCGTATATTTGTAATATGGAAGAATTTAAAAAATACACAAAACCGATGGAATTAAGACCCATCACACAAGAACACATCGATGAATTCAATGAAACCGATGGAATTATGTATGATGGTGATGTTGCGAGATATGCACTTGATCTAGGCCGTATTAGACCAAGACCAGGAGATATGATTGCTCGTGACCCAAATAACCATAACCGCCAATGGTTGGTAACGGAAAGTGAATTCAAAACATATACCCAAGTAGAGAAAGATTAATCACACCCTTACTATAAATTGAATCATACAAAAATAAAAAATTAAAATGGGATATACAGTATTTGCAAAAGTAAAATCACCCGAAGTGGCAAAAGCATTTGGGGACTTCTTCTATGACCACTGCGAAAAGGGTATAACTGCAGTCATCAAAAGTAAGTACCCAACCTATCCGATCTCCGAGGACAAATACTCTGCATTGAGTGTGGGGAAAGATAACCTTGGTTATACCGGACATTTTAGAAATGGCGACCGTTTTATTGGTTTCGATTACAATGCAGCCGCGCCAAGTACAGAAAGAGAATTTGCCTTTGAAGTAGTCCGAATGATACAACGTGAAGAAGGAAAACCAACACATTATTATTATGATGGTTCTCTATGTAAAATTGGACCAAAGACACTCCGGACAAAGATTCGGGGAAATGCAGAGTATCATACCAAAGAAGATCATGAGGCAGGAAGAACAGAACAAACAGTTGAGGGTCACATTGAGAAACTTACACAAATGGCGTGTTACTCATATGATTGGGACAACGTAAAACCTGATCAGATATTGACCATCATTGATGATGAAGTTGAAAGACTCCGAACATTGTGGTTGGAAAAAAGGGAATTATATATCGAAAAATTTTCATAAAACATATCCTAATAACAGAATAAAATGGAAAGATTTAGAGTTAGTGAAAACTTAGACTTTGAAGAAATTGTAGCAAAGTTCAACACTTTACAAGAGGTTGTTGATTATTGTTATAGCAGAAAAGATATTTCCCCGGCATACTTAAATGTAGAGTGCCTAAAAGATGATATAAAAATAGACTGTGATGAATTGTTGGGTGCTTTTGAAGATGGTAAACGCCCAATGGATTTGAAACACTTCTAATACTACATATCCAATTTATAAATACACATTAATACGCAATCAATGAAACACAATCACCCAACATTATCGGAAGACTATTATGGACACAAAGGGGAACAAGCCATTAAAGGAATTGAAAAACTTATCACTACAAATCATAAGATAAATGATAAACCGGTTCTTGAAGAGATATTTAAACTTGGTTATAAAATGGGTGAATTAAGTAAAAAGTCACCTATGGGCGTGAGAGCCATTACCAAATCAGGGTTTAATATTGAGAGGGATGTTGTTGAAAGAGCCTCAGAACTTAACCCAGAAAGAATTGACACTAAAAGAGATCTTGTATATAATGGTCCGGAAATAACATCCAATGATGTTATAGTAGTTGATGGCAATGTGAAACAGATTATCGAATGGCTAAAGAATAAGGATAGTGAATATATGGGGTGTGTTTATAGGTTCGAAACCAAGGAAGAAATTGATGAAATAATTAAAGATATTGATCCTAATGATGATTTTTTTGAAGGCGAAGATGAAGCCACCTGGATATTGAAAAAGTATAATCAATCAGAAGTGAGTGTGTGGTTAACTAAACTTTATCAGATCGGATTATCGATCGGACAAGAAGAAACTGATGAAATGCCCGTAGAAGTAATAGATTATTTCAGACAAAAACAAATGGCTGATGATTTTGCTAAAAGCAATACAATACCCAAAGAGGACGTTGAATATGCAAGAAAGAGGGCAGAGAATATGGCTGATAGAATAGGTCATGAGGTGATTGAAGAATGACAACCCTTTAAAGATATCAGATAAACAATTTTTCAAAAATTTAGAATAGTTTAATCAAAAACTAAGACCAATCATGAAAACGTATTTTAGAGGAGGTAGTGGTATTGAAAATCCAATAGACTTTAACGGAACAGAAATAAAAGAAGGTGATATAATCACCTTTGATTGGTTTGAACACAAAGACCCAATTAATTATATGAGACAAAACTTCTCAAACATGAAAGATTGGACTGATGAACAAATATCAGAAAGACTACACCAACCCACATTCATTGTGAAACGTAACAAAAATGGAATATTATTTGGTGAGGGAATCGAAAAACCAACCACTAAGCATTCTGGACGACTATACTTACATGATTTTAGGTTTGAATATACCAAACTATGTAAATGAACTTAATAATATGATAAAGGATTCGATTGAAAAACGTGAAGAATATATTAGGAAACAATACTATTTTTAACTACCTTTATCAAACAAACACTATGAAAGAAATTCTTGAAATAACTTTCAAAAGAATGACTATAACTGATAAAGTTATATCGAGTACCATACTTATTGCAATTGTAGCAGCATTCATATTTAAGTTTTCAATTTGTATGAAAGTTATTGGTGCATTAATTGGAATGTACTATTTATTCTTTGTTAGCGCACACCTTGCACTTGGCCTCCCACTTGGAATAGTTATTATTATAACAACAGATTTCATCAAGAAAAATAATTTTTATAAGACCGTTCGGAAAATGAGTTACTTTATATTCCTACTCGTATATTTATCAACACACCTATTATCGATATTCGTTGCATATGTAGTTGTTCCTTATATCGGTGCAATGTTCTGGAATGTGTCATTTTCTATGATAGAGGCAACTCAATTACTACAACAGATATTTTAAGATGATCATTAATTATCTGATAAAAGTTTCATCTCTTGATTATAATAAGGGAGAGTTCAGATTAAAGCAATCCAAACAGAATGTTGATATTGATTTTAAGGATATGCCCGTGATGGAACATCTTATTGACCGAGATGGGTATTCAACAAGACCAACAGATACATCAATAATCTTTTACGTAAATGATATTACAGGATTCATTGACAATTATTCCGACCCTAACCCAGCACAAGAAGAAATAAAAAGAGGAATTCTCAACACTATTAAAGGAGAAGCCCGAAAAGGAAAACTCAAAGACCTGTTGGAATAATAGAAATCACTTATATTTCCAAACGTAGCCACCAAAACTGTCAATCAACCCCTTACAACAATTTGATATACTGTTTGAACTACACTTGGTTTCCCTTGATGCCATTCTAACAGAAGAATATTCACATATGTAATCACCACCCATTGTATATTTCTCAACCACATATGAACTCGGTCCCTTATCCAAACCAAGGTCAAACCACTCGTCCTTATACCTCCATATAAACCCTTTTGATGTTTTCATTAATCCACGACAACACCTTGCCACTTCTATACCAGTAACCTTCTGTACATAAACCGGACCCTCAGGCCACTCCTTTATCAAATTCCCCTCCAAATCATATTGCAATACCGTTTTAGTAGGTTGTGTAGAATATTGTTTTTTTAAAACTTCTTTCGACTTCACTATATTATATTCCTTTAAGTTTCTGAATACAGTTGTTTCACTCACACCCAACTCTTCTGCACACTTTGGCATAGTTAAATTATCGGTAATGTACAGTTTATACAATAAATCTCTATCTATCGATTTCTTAACATTATTCCCTGAACGATTATACATAGGATCTTCTTCGAATTTCTTCTTAACCCCCATAGAAATCTTTCCTTTATGTTCATCAGATAATGGAACCCCAAGTTTTGCATGTTGCATCTTCTTTTTGGCTTTCTTAGTGTGTTTGAAATCATTTCCACCTTGACCACCACTCGTTAAATTTGTTAATCGAAAGCCCCATACTTTAAACTGTTCGATCCAATACTTTTCCCAAAATTCCCATTCACTTTCAGGGACTTCGTCTATTACTTCTATTACAGGTCTTTCACCTTTATTCAATAAAGATTTTATCCAAGATATCTTATGTGACTTTTTATTACTTTTAGTTTCAACTATATGATTATATAGGCGTTGTTTTAGGTATTGGCTAGTTTTACCAATATATCTTATATCACCTTTACCATCAGTTAATGCATATATTTTCACCGAATTTTCCATACACAATTATTAATTTTGTGTATATATAAAGTAAGGTAACCTACCTTTTAACCATAAAGAAGAAAGAACTATCCGCCTGACTTTTTATTACTTCGTTTACCTCCTTAATCTCTTCATTTCCTTGTGTTATCAGGTCGGCAGAATTCATAGTAACACCACCTGGTAATTGGAAAGTATAACGCCCGGTCAAGTTACCATACTGTTTCTTTGCCCACCCAGTGACATATTTTAAGAAAAGATCATCATTAAAAAGGTTCTCAGCCGGGATATTTGCATATGCCTCCATAACAACATCATTTTCAACATTGGTAAGAATATTCAATCTATGATTAAGTTGATTGAAGTGATATCTAAGAGTATATTTATTCAATTGATCCATCATATCAGACATCGAATCAAGAACTGTTTTATAAACACCAAGTTCTCCTATCGTAGTCACATATGAACTAAGATAAGGCTGATTGGTGACACCAAGATTCACACTCAGATTTGGTGAATTGATACCAAGTTGATATAAAGATGTGCCTCTAACTTCATACAAATAAACAACAGATTGTATCTCACATGGAACATCCACATATCTATATTTAGTGAATTCCTCGGTGAAAAATGCTTCCTTTTTAATGAGGAAATACATCTTTTGAACGGCATATTGATATCTACGATAAAAATATGGAAGTGCCTTCTTCTCAATTATCCTCCTAACCTCATGATCAGGCAGGTGTTTTGGTAGAGTACAACCGATTGTTATATCATTCTGTACAGTATCAATGAGTTCTTCAATGGTCATTCCACCCTGCCAAGGTGTATACTCATTTCCATATCCATTTTCGTCAGACATATAATTAGGTAATTTTATTGTATATATTAAAAGAATATATGCAAGAAACTTGAAGTGGAAATAATGAATCAAAATATTTTGTATATTTACACAAAACAACACTATGTTTGACATTGATATCAAAAAAGGTCTTAGATTCCGAAATAAGTATATATTCATCATAAGTGATGGTATGTATGTATCTGACTATACTAAGAATATATTAGTTAAAAAATTTGGAGATAAAAACGGATTAATAAAGATAGCCACAAAGGATCACAGATTATATACCATAACATTTAAAAAGCATGGTAATAAATCACCTGAATGGGTAGTGTGTATGTCTTGTGGTGATTATACCTATCCAAATTTTTACCACAATAAAAGTTACACGATAGGTGTTAGGAAAAGAAGAGTTTTAATAAGAAAGATAATTGAAATGTGTAGACAAACACCTATTGCACGAGACTATAAATTAGAGAATCTATTGTCTTAGAAGGTATATACCAAATCACCAATCGGTCATTAAACCAATTCCATTTTTTAAGTTGTATTTACCCAATTCATAACTTTGTCCGGGTTTACTCCATCCTTTATGAGTTGAATACCTTCATGTATAAGTATTTTCAGCAATGCCGTTGACCCATACATCCTATCTTCCAATTTGTTTATTATCGTCACTGCACGACTATCAAGTTCCCCATCTGAGTTATTTTCCTTAAAACTTTTTAAATGATCTATAACACTATATATTAAATACTTAAACAATAAATCCCAATTAATACTCTTTTCATAGAATGCAAAGATATAAAATAATATATAATAAAAAATAGATATTAATATGAATAATATAAAGAGGGTAAATGAATTCTTTGGTGGTGATAAAAATGATGATGATTTCTTAGAACAGGCGTTTATGAATAGTACTAATGTAGCACAAGATGAAATACACAAAGCAGTAGATTTTGTCCATGAAATAGAAGATTACGTAAAAAACAAAGAACAAATGGGAGGGTTCAGAAACCACACATTACCACATTTGAGAAAGTTGGCATCCATTGTTAGAAATAATCCAGATATATTAGATACACTGAAAAAGTTATCAGAAATAAATGATGATGAATTTGAAAGAATATTTAATTAATATATAACACATTAAATCGAAAAGTATAAATATGCAGTCCTTAGAATCAATATATCAAGAATTGAAAACCTATTACGAATCAAATGGGAACCAAATAGATGATTCAAGAATAAGACAAATTGCTTGGCTAAAAAGAGATCGAATGATGTTCGAACAATTTAACCATTCAAATACAAGACCAACCAATGCATCAACATCGGGTGGTGGTTCAAATAGGACGAATCTATTAAAAACACCATTAACAACCCCATTCACTATAGGTACAAACGAATCCTTTACAATTGAAGGTGACCTTGTCCTAAATGCACAGTTAATAATTGAACCAGGTGGTGAATTAACAGTTATTGGTAATATAATTGAAAATGTTGCAATTATAAATAATGGTATAATAAATTTACTATAAAAAAAAAAACAAAAATTAAAATGAGTGGTATTTATCAGAAACATGTAAACCAATCAACCGTTACAAACCCACCAAATGAGTCAACATTTGTGGGTGTTAATGAAGCAGGTAAATTGTTTACAAAAAATGAATCAGGAACGACTTATGTAGTATCAAACACACAATCAGTCCCAAAATCCTACCTCTTTGATGTTATGAGTGTGTTTAGTTCTATAGTAGGATCATTCTCATCAGACGATTGGACATCATCTCACATTATTGAATTACCTGGTGAGTTTGAGAACTATGGCCAATATGAAACACAAGGAAACTTTACCGATGAACCATCTTCAAATAATATTATCGGTATATCCAATAACGAAGATAATGGCACAAAAGAGGTTGTATTCGCAAACTATTCAGTGAGATTCTCTGGTGGTACTATACTTGGATCATTTGAAGAATCATCATCAGCAAGAGTTGGTGGTTTTAATAATATTGAATATACATATAAATATGAATTCGATAGTAATGCAAGTGGTTCAAATCCACAACATATACACGACTTCAGAATCATAGCTGATAGTACAATCATACTTGGTTATGTTGTAATTAATGCAGATGGTAGTGATTTTAACAACTTTATTATAGATAGTCCAGCATAATAAAAAATAAATTAAATGATATGAAAGAATTAAAAGAAGCAAGTAAAAAAATTAAAGAAGCAAAGCTAATTTCTATAATAGAAAATAAAACGCTTAAAGAAGCTTTGAGAGAAGTTTTACAAAAAAAATGAACATTTTAAATTAAATGTCCAAAAGTGTAATAAAATATAAAGATTTTTTCGAAAAACTTGTTCTAAGTGACTATGATAAATATATCAAGATAGTTGCAGAGGCTTATGAGGCTGGACCCGAATATGATACATCACAGATATATAGATGGAAGTTACTCAGTGATCACTGTTATGTTATGTTCAAAAGACTTACAAGTAGAATAGATGTTACATTCTATACACTCGATAAGGAGTTGGAGGGTTCAATAGAAATTGATGGGAAAGAATATCCGATAGTTCACGGTGAAAAGGATGGTGAAGGTGGTCCATATGATTCACACCAAGAAATGGTTGATGATGCAAAGGTCAATAAAAAACTAAAAATATCAATCGATTACTCAACCCATCCAGTATTCTCAGTTGTAGATAATATTGTCCTTAGAACAGTACATGATTATATAGTTCATATATTGGCAGATGTTGATTTCACCGGGAAAGGTGAGATTGCAGCCTTCAATGCCCATGCAAAACTTGCACCGAATGAAGCAATACCCGCCATATTCACAGAGGTTGTTGGACAGGCGTGTTATTACATAACATATGGTGAATTCCCCGTACAGAAGATTGCAATACTGGAAGGATTTGATTATTACAATGTTGGAGAAGTTGATGGGTATGAGGTAGTGAATAAGAAACTTGTTAAGATCTTAGGATAAACCGTGAATGATGTGTTATCATATCGTCATTCAATATTTCTTCTTTTGTGAATAAACCAATTGTAGTTTCATCTCTAATAGCCAATTCACCAAGCCTATCCATTGTCCATTTATCAAAATGAACATCATAGATGTCAAAGAATCTTTCAGTTATTACCTCACCCCTAATATCAGATTTCACCGATCTATCCCTCACAATTCCCCGAAATTTTTCGAAAATGTTATCAAGTCTCAAAATCTCAAGTAATTTCTCCTCATCGACCAATTCTTCAATTATTTCTCTTTTACTTGATATTTCTCTACCAACCCTTTTATGATACCAATCTGAAAAGTCTGGAATAACATCTTCAGTTGTTTTGAATCTGAGGTCCGGTGTTTTTCTTTCATATTCCAATACAAATCTATTTAAGAATTTCTGTGACTCTGCTTCATATTCAAGTGCCCCACCAAGTGGTCCATACCTCAAATACCCATTATCACGTAATTTTGCATTTTGAACAAGTAGATATTTATCATCTATTTGTATGGAAGCCAAACCAGCACAACTAACTCTTATTTCATTGGATTTTGACTCACGAAACATACCATAATTTAATATTCTCGACATATACTATATATTCCCTTTTTTCATAGACATCTATGAAGTTAGCAAAAAACACTTTATGTGTAACAAAAACGACAAAATGATACAAAAGTGTAGAAGTATAGAAAGGAAACTCCTCTTATTGTATATATACATACAAAATGAACAAATATTATGGTCTTTGATGAAATTAAGGTAAGAGAGATAGAAACAAAATACAAGAACGGTGAAAGGTTAAAACGTTCAGAAAGAATATACTACCAGGGGATGTTTGGTATACGAAGAGATGATATCAAGTACTATATGAACTCATATGAACTCAATGAATATGTAATATCTAAAACGGATATCAACTATTTTATTGAAAAGTATATGGGTATATTTTTAAATGATGCACAAAAAAAAGTTATGGAATCATACCACGAGAATAGGTTTAATATTTATATGGCATCAAGGCACATTGGAATTGAGAATATATTTATATACACAACACTACATACCTTACTATTCAACAACAAAACCATTTTATTCATTGACAATGATGCAGATAGTGCATATGAAAAGATCAACACATTAAAGACGTATTTAACCAAACTCCCTTTTTTCCTCAAACAAGGTGTTAATACATTGAACAAATCAGCCATTAAATTTGAAAATGGAAGTTCTTTATTCGTTAGTAGTAGTAAGCCAATAATAATGTCGAGATATTACAATGAAATATTCTTATTCGATATGGCACTTTGGTCTAATAAAAAAGCAAATGACATCTATTCATTATCTATACCATCAATATCATCTGATCATAATAATAAATTAACAATCATATCACCACCAAATGGGCATAATAAGTTCTATGAATTATTTCGGAATGCAGAACTACCCGAAGATGATCCAGGAAAAACACAATTCTATGCAACGAGAGTTTATTGGTGGGAAATTCTCGGAAATGATATACAATGGAAAAGTAATATGTTGATGGACTATGGACAAGAATACTTCAATAAGTATATCGATATGAAATTTTATTCCAAGGAATAATATACACTCTATAAATTTGGAAGTATATTGATTTTTTATTATCTTTGTATAAACAAACAAACAAACAACTATGAAGATTAAAACAAACAAAATTTCCATTTCACTTGATAGAAAAATCAAATCTTTCATTACTGATAATGGTGAAGTTTTTAACATTACACAAGAAGAACTTAAACAGAGAGTTGATGCTTTCGTAGATAATATTATCAATGAACACCACGAAAAATCGAATAAATTGGGCAAAAGTATTGACACGACTCACCAATTCGAAACATTCCAAGTTGATAACAAAGTTCTACATGGTGGATATGATGAGTCTGATAAGGAATCATATAAACACTTCATCCATAAATATCTTAGAGATTTTTATGCAGATGATGATGGTAAATCTTACCAACCAACCAATCTGAAACATGAACGTTTATTGAATGGTAAGAAACACGAATATGAGTTAGATGTCAGAGATAGTATAATGGCAAATAATTTAAAGACCATCAAAACAGCCGAAGAATTGAAAGACCTTATCCGTTTTATGTTGGATAGTAAAATGGTGGATGTCAATGAAAGAATAATGTTCAAGCATAAAACGAAGCATTCCATTAATCTCTACAACACATCAGTTCCTGCTTTTATCATAAAGAAGTGTTACCACCTGACGGATGGTAAAGAACTTGAAGTACTCCAATGGGTATATGATGAATATGGAATGGACTTAACTAAAATAGATACCGAACTAGATGATAAAAGTTATGAAATTTGGTTCTCTAAGAATCGAGTTTCACTGATGCCGTTTATCATAAACAACATCTACAATTACCGAATCCATAGTACATATAACAATGGACTTTCGTGCAGAAAGTATGAGTTTGATGGAACACCAAAAGACTCGTCCGAAAGGGGTTTCCAGAATTTATTTAATAAGTTTGTCCGAGTGATATCCTTTTTGGTAGAAAAACATCCAACATTAAAGTATGAAGTGAAATATGTGGATCGTGAAGTGGAAAAATTCAATGATGTTTATAACTATCTTAAATCTTATTATCTTTCAGATAGGGATATATACAGACCAGATTCAAGAGAATCAGCCGATGAAATGTTGGAATGTTTCGAAAAGTATTCAACAGAACTACCAGAAAACACACTTGAAGAGTCTTTGACCCATATGATTGATCAAATGAACCAATAATGAAAACAATTATTCAATGTAACAGTTAATGAGCAATTTCAAAATAAAGGTGTGGGTAAACGGATGTATAACGATGTAATAAACGAACTCAAAAAGGAAGGTGTTACCAAATTAGTATCTGATAAGACCATAAACAGTCAATGGGTGAATCGAATTTGGAAGAATATGAATTCTGACTTCATCGATGGTAGATATGTATTACATATCTGATGGGAGATTGTCCAATAAACGGTCCACAAAAATTTCTTTTATGAAACTAGGATACAGATTCTCATCACTTGGGTCTGGTGTATCACCTGTTTCATATAAGGCCTGTTCAAGCAAATATATTAAATATGGATCAGGATCATCCAAATGATAATCTGCATCCATATATGCTTCCAAATAATAATCAAGGTCACCTATTTTTATCATAAGTTCCGGACTACCACCATCTTCATTTTCATCTGGATATAACCAACTAAACTCCTCACTATCATTTAGTTCACTTATCACAGCATTTGTCCAATGTTCCCAAACAACATCAGTATAACCACTTGCAAGAGATTGGCCATATGAATCTTTAACTTCATCTGGAACTAAGTCACTATCATGGCTCCATATTTCATAAATATCAACATCCATATAATTATTTTCAGTTACTGTTATTTCCTCATCATCAATTTCCACACTCACACCAATCATCAATTTCCGTATCCCCTTGTTCACATTTTCATTTTCTTTCATAACACCAATAACATTATCTATATTATCTTCATTATAATCATCACTCATCCAACCATCGGTATAATAATAATCCACCCACGAATCAATATTGAATGTTAATACATCCCGTGCAACATCTTCGTTCTTATAAAGACCAACCAACCCTTCCCAACCATGTACCACAAGGTAATCTTTGTCATCCTTTCTCATATAATCTCCAATACGATTATTACCAAGTCTTTTCCTAAGCCGCAAAAGGTATGTACATAACGGAATATCATCTGCATATTGGGGTTTATTTTTGAAAACTTCTATCAACCTTTCATCTAAACCACCACTACTGAATATAAGGATATCATTTATTAATTTCCTTACATTGTCTTCTTTATCCTCTTTCATATGATTATTCACTACATTACTCAATATCCACTCCTTAATAGCATTTATCGGTTCTTTATTATCATCAATATATCTATCCAATTCTATCGGAGAATCATCTTCATCCATAAACTGCATAGTTGGTGAGTGAAATTGGTATTTCTCATTCTTCTCCCGATCTATAATTATATAAAGGTTTCCATCACGGTCATAACCTTTAAATAAATTCTGTGATTCTCGTGCAGCCGTACACCATCTTGTACCTTGTCCATAATAACAAGAAGATTCCTCTGACTTTGGCACTACCACAAGGTAATTTTCATTATCCAATATTTTTATAGTTTTTTCATCGATTCTGGCTTTTCTTTCGGCTTCTTCTTCCGCATCTTCTTCTTCCTTTTCAACAAACACCTGTAATTTATCGGTCGCATCCAAAAACTCATTTATCGATTTAAATTTATTCACATCACGTAAACCAACATCTAGTTTGTGTTTTAATCTGTGAAATATTATCAATCCATCTGATATCTTATAAAGGTCTTCCTCAAAACGTCCTTTATTCTTTGAATTGATATATAATTTGATTATCCAATCAGAATATCTCCCCTTTTTTACCGGAACATCACCTTTCTTTCTGGTAGTAGGGTCTGCCAAGATCAACTTCTTAAAAACAGACATATCAATCTTCCCCTTATAAAACTTATCATATATTTTATCAAGGGACATTGCCTCATTTATAAATGTCCAATAATGTTTAATGAATTCCATTAATTATATATTAACTCATATAAGTACTTATTTTGTCGTCTTAAATATTATTACTAACTTTACAAGACAAACAACAAAACAAAAAATATGCAAGCAACAAAAGAAGTATTCGAATTTTTACTAAAAGGCGATAACCAAAAAGTACTTGTCACAAAACTAAAACGTTCTTGGACATGGGAAATTGTTATGGATGGTCAGTCAGATGATGGTGTACAAACCGTCCAAGGTAAAGGAAGTTACACAGAGAACAAGACATTTGCAAAGATATTTGACCGACTTTACAAACTTTATCCAAATGATAATGATGCAAAAAGATTGGTTCGGAATATCCAATTAACCAGGTTATTGCAAAAATAATATGAGTAAAGAATTGAAAATGGCATTAAATGACCCCATGTGGAAATCCCACCGTCTTGGTGATGAATATCTTATGGATGATAAGGGTTCTTGGAAGATAACCTATTATCCACTGTTCGAATGTGGTAAGACCGGTGAGGTTTATGGAGAACCAAGGGCACTTGTGGAAACTCAAAAGGTTTTCGATGGCGTTGAGGGAACTGATTTCAGAGAAGTCCCATTGAGATATTTAAAAAGAAAATAAATAAGAATTATTAAAAGAATTTAAATATGAAAGAACTATTCAGAATAATTAAAGAAGGTGTTTATACATTGACAATCCAATCGGTGAAAACAGGGGAAACTTATGAGATTTTAAAAAAATCAATTGTTCAGTAAACTTTTCATTTTTATTACTTATAAAGCATAACTAAACAATTTTATAATGAAGAGATTAATAACAAGTGAATCTGTGTCATACGGACACCCTGACAAAGTTGCTGACCAAATTTCTGATGCCATATTAGATGCATATCTTGAAAAAGATCCCGATGCAAAAGTAGCAGTTGAAACAATGGTCAAAGACAATACTGTTGTTCTTGGTGGTGAGGTTAAATCAACTGCCAATATAAATTATGATGCCATTATCAGAGAATGTGTGAAAGATATCGGTTATGCAGATGCAGAACACGGATTCTATTACAAAACCCTTACAATCCTAAACCTTGTTGGAGAACAATCACCCGAAATAAATAAGGCGGTTGAACTCGATGAGATTGTAACTGCAGGTGACCAAGGGTTTATGACCGGGTATGCAACAGTTGAAACATCCAATTATATGCCCCTTGGTATGCACATTTCACGAAAGTTGGTAGATTATGTATGCACTGTCCCACACCTCGGTCCGGATGTGAAATCACAAGTCACAGTTGAAGAATCCGATGAAGGCAATAGAATTGACAACATCCTCATATCCACAATGCACTCAAAGGCAATTGATGTGAGGGATGTCCGTACAATACTAACACAGGGGGTCGAATCCAATAAAATGAATTTGGACACACATATATTCAAACTCATTGATTCCGAAACAAAAATACATATTAATCCAGCAGGCTGCTGGAATATTGGTGGACCAGTTTCAGATTGTGGTTTAACCGGACGAAAAATAGTTGTTGACCAATATGGTCCATATTGTCCCGTTGGTGGCGGTGCATTTGCGGGAAAATGCCCAAGCAAAATCGATCGATCTGGAGCATATTATGCTCGATACATTGCCAAAAATATTGTAGCAGCAGGCATTGCTAATGAATGCAAAGTGGAAGTATCATATATGATCGGTGTGGCTGAACCCTCATCATTTAACATTGATACATTTGGTTCGTACCACAATGATGAGGAATTATGTAACATTGTACGTGACATCTTCCCATTAACACCACAGGAAATAATTGATCATTTTGATTTAACATCACCAATATATCGTGAAACTTCAAAACATGGACATTTTGGCAATGACCTATTTGCATGGGAACAATTAGATAAAATCGATGAATTGAATCAAAAACTCAAACCGGCAATGTCTAAAGAAATTTGACCAATTTCACTTTTCACAAATTGGAAGACCTAGAATGAATAATTCTAGGTCTTTTTTCATTCCAAAAATTAATAAATACAACATGAAGTATTTAGAGTCTTACAAATCACACAGATGTCAGAAAATAATAAATGAAATAAATTCTACCAAAATAGGTGATATTCTACCCGAATCCACAATATATCAATATGTTGAATGCTTACATGGTAATGATGACTTTGTTGATGGAAACCTTGGTGAAAGAATAGAATGGTATCCTGAATACGAATTGATAGAAATAGAACCATATAAACTGAACCTAGATGACTACTATCTATTTGACGATCTTAAAGATGAGTATAAAGACAAATACACTAAAACAGATTATTACCCACCCATAGTAATAGACCATAATAATATACTCATTGATGGCAATCATAGGGGCAATGCTTTAAATGAACTCGGAATAAAGAAAATAATGGCATTCAGAGGAATTGGTAATGAAATGGATTTTGATCCACACCAAAATGAATAATTTTTCGTATATTGTCACCAAATAAAGACACATGATAACATCATATTTAAACCGGCCGAAAACATATAAGGTCATAACAAGTCATAAATCAGTATCCCGGAAAAATAAATATGTAGATGTAATAGTAAATGAACCAACTAGTAATAAAACAAAATCAGCCGCCATCCTTCTCAATGACCGACTGTCAAAATTGGAAGTAGATTCATTGATAGAGGAGGTGAGTGGGAGTGTTCGGGGAAGATTGAAAAACTTCAAAAAACGATATAACATCAAAAACCCCAAGAAAATTAAAAAATTAATGATCACATTCAATAATGAACACTTTCTTGAAGTACAACACAAACGAACAAATGGTAATCTTAGGTGTGAGTATTGTTTCAAACCTGTTAGAATCTACAATATAGACAGCCGACATAAGTTCAGAGAAAGTGATGGTGCAACTGCTGACCACAAAGTACCCATTTCTTTAGGTGGTGAAAAATATGATTTTGAAAACCTTGCAACTTGTTGTTATAGATGTAATCAAAGAAAATCTAATATGCCATGGGAACAATGGAAAGAGATAGTCCCATCTTTGGAAAAGTATCAATAATCATCTTCAAATTCGGGTAATAGTTTAACCCTTTTGTGTAAATATGTTGACGAACCGAAATTCTTATCTGTTTCAAGACCTCTTTTCAAATAGGTATTTGTTATCGATTTTAACTTCTCACCATATTGATAAACATCCCACTTCTTAAATTTCCTCTCACCTATCCTTTTAAACGTTACCTCTCCTATTTTATAATCATCTACCATAACATCCTTATCAACCATTTTACCACCTTCATTAAATCGATAAGAGTCAGATATCTCAACATCGACAAAAGAAACAACTATTGGTACTTTATTATCTTTGGCAAGATTGTATATCCATGCAGTATATCCCTTTTCTCTTGAAAATTCATACTTCCCATCCAAAACATCCGTTCCTGGTTCATGAACATACCCACTTGTTTTTGAATTCAAATCATATATTTCACTTACGGGTATTTTACATACATAAACATATTTATGACCCCCTCCAATATTATCATATATGTACCCATTTTTTGTACAATAGAAAAATGCACGGTTTTTGCCCCATGATTTATATTCCCCAGTAGAATGCATTCTTTGGGGCATACCAGGGGAAACAAACCCATCTGTTATATTGACATCTGAATAATGCCAAACCGTCATCATACCATCTTCAATGGTCAATAATGACTCATCTATTGTTTCGGAAGAACTTGGTTCAAAATTTTCAAAGAATTTAATCATAGTGTATATATAAATTTCTTATCTTTGAACAATGTTAGGAATAAACATACATATAGTATCATTTATAAACAAGACAATTATTGGATTAGTCCACCATATTAATCAGCTAAAGATAAAATACTATAATAAACCTCACAAAAATCCATATTATGTGGGAGATGAGGTTAAAGTATGGGCATTATTTAAGGAATGGGATTGTATAATAAAAAGGTTTTCCATATCAAAAAACAATGATCAGTGGATATATCACATAATATCTAAGTGTGGCAACGTAGATGGTTATTTTACCATAGATAAAATCTATGATTGTAAAAGATTGGAACGAAATAAAAAACTTAATAAGTTACTTACCAATGGTAAGAAATAATCAAATATACATTATTTGTGATGCTTGCTCATTTGAAAGTCCATACAATGGACCAGTCGATCATACATCAATGAATTTTGGCTTTGTTATAAGGAGAAATTGTATGAGGTGTGATAATTATATAGTCACTACTGTATCACAAGAAAACATTACGGCTATTAAAAGACACAAAATAATCAAAAAAATTTTAACAAAATCATAAACTTTGAACACATTTTATAATACCTAATATATGTTAGAGATCGAAAGAAAATTCCTACTTAAAAGACTTCCCATTGAACCACCAAGTGAAGTATTGCTAATAAAGCAGTGGTACATGGATGTAAATGGTGTTATGGTGAGAGTACGAAAGGTTGAATTCAATGATGGTTCATTTGATTTTATCAAAACAATTAAAACACCCATAGATGAAATGACCTATGAGGAAAATGAATCACAGATGCTTCCAAAAGATTTTTATGATTTTGTGGATGAATGTCTGGTCTCCGACAACTCTTATTACATAGCAAAAAAAAGGCACATCTATGTCAATGATAATGATAAATGGGAAGTTGACCAATATCTCGATTTTGACTTGGTTGTGGCAGAACTTGAAATTCCCCACAAGGAATATTCTTTCGAGATTCCTGAACACATAAAAGATGAACTTATTATGGAAGTAACCGGTAAAAGGGAATTTTCCAATTTTAGTTTATCAGAAAAATTAAACGACTAAATGGAAAATAAATTAGAACTTAGGCTTTATGGATTGGTTCCATATAACATCTCACCTATCCAACAAGGAATACAGTTTGGACATGCTGCTGTTCGATATTCAAGGCTCATCGAAAAGTTATATGAAAAACACCCAGATTCCCAACAAGTAACCGATATGAAAAATAAATATATCGATTGGGCAGATAATTGGGAAACCTTCATTATTCTCAATGGGGGAACAACCAATAAAGAACTGGGCAATGATCTACAACCAATTGGAACTTTAAACCAACATATGGAAACCCTAAAGAGAAATGGCATCCCTATTGGCTCAATGTATGAACCCGACTTGGGTAATCAATTAACTGCAGTTGTATTCGTTGTAGATGAACGAGTTTTCAATAAAAAAGATTATCCGGATTTTAGAGAATATGTTGAAACTAAATTAAATGATAAAGAATTTGAATCAATAGTAGAAAACTATGGGAAGTATTTTACATTCAATGACCTATCCCACTCAACAGATATTCAACTACTTGAAACTTCCAAGGAATGGAGAGATATGGTTGGTGGTGACAAAAATGTTTTTTTGAAAGAGTTCTTGGAAGGTTTCAGATTGGCATAAAAATAAAAAACACATGTGAAAAATATTACAATCGATAATTCTAATTTCTCATACACGAATATGGACATACAGACATCCATCACGAATGAAGTTACACTACACCTAAAATTTGACCGTAGGTTAATCAATGAATCATTCATATATGACCTTTATGATAGACAATTTACAACCGTATATGTAAGCAATTATAAATTTGATATCAAACATTCTCTTGGTTCATTTTATGGATGTATAATAAAGAAATTAGATACTTACCAAAACAATATTGAACTTGAAATAATATCCGATCACAACAATGCAAAACCACTTAAAGAACATCGATCAGAATTTATTAAGAATATTTTATCAACTCATGAAGATGAAAATAGTATAAAGAATAATAATAACGCAAATAAAATAAAGTGAATGATGGAAAAAGACAATTACATGAAGACAGAGAATGATATTCAGAACACCGTTGATGATAGTGGCGATGGGTATGATGATGCTTATGGAGATAGTGGTAATAAGGGCAAAGGAAAGGATAAGGGAGTCAAGAATTCTAAAACCCCGGTACTTGACAATTTCTCACGTGATCTTACAGCAATGGCAAGTGATGATAAATTAGACCCAATTGTTGGTAGAGAAAAGGAAATCGAACGGGTATCACAGATCTTATCAAAAAAGAAAAAGAACAACCCGGTGCTTATAGGTGAGCCAGGTGTTGGTAAGTCTTCCATTGCAGAAGGACTTGCACTTCGAATTATCGAACGAAAATGTTCAAGAATCCTGTTTGATAAGAGAGTTGTCATGTTGGACTTGGCAGCAATGGTTGCCGGTACTAAATATCGTGGTCAATTCGAAGAGAGAGTAAAGGCACTTATGAATGAACTTGAAGATAACAAGGATGTTATCTTATTCATTGACGAAATTCATACTATGGTCGGTGCAGGTGGTTCATCCGGTTCTCTTGATGCATCCAATATGTTAAAACCGGCATTGGCAAGAGGTGAAATCCAAATCATTGGCGCAACAACACTTGACGAATATCGAAAACACATTGAGAAAGATGGTGCATTGGACCGTAGATTCCAAACTGTAATTGTTGAACCTGCAACAGAAGAAGAAACAATTGAAATTCTCAATAATATTAAAGAACGATATGAGAAGCACCACCACGTTAGTTATTCAGAGGATGCTATAAAGGCGTGTGTTGATCTAACTACACGATATATTACTGATAGATTTCTACCAGACAAAGCAATCGATGCCTTGGATGAAGTTGGTTCAAGAGTACACATCTCGACAATTGTTGTTCCCGAAGAAATAACAGACCTCGAAGAAAGAATAGCCGAAATAAAGAAAAAGAAAGATGATGTTATCCGAAACCAAAGGTATGAAGAAGCAGCAACACTAAGAGACGTTGAAAGACAACTGAAAGAACAATTGGAAGAAGAGAAGGAAAAGTGGTACAAAGTATCTGAACACCTTAGACAACCAGTTGAAGAGGAAGATGTTGCAGAAGTGGTTTCTATGATGAGTGGTATTCCACTCAATAAAGTTTCAACTGATGAGAACGAAAAACTTTCAAATATGCACGATTCTATCAAAGGGTCTGTCATTGGACAAGATGATGCAGTTCAGAAGGTAGTTAGAGCCATTCAGAGAGGCAGAGTTGGGCTAAAAGATCCAAATAAACCAATTGGGAGTTTTATCTTTCTTGGTCCAACAGGGGTCGGTAAAACGGAATTGGCGAAACAGATCACAAATTATATGTTCAATTCAGAAGATGCACTTATCCGTGTTGATATGAGTGAATTTATGGAGAAATTTGCAGTATCAAGATTGATCGGATCGCCCCCTGGATATGTTGGACACGAAGAAGGTGGGCAACTTACTGAAAAAGTAAGACGAAATCCATATTCAGTTATATTATTGGATGAGATCGAGAAAGCACACCCGGACGTATTTAACCTTTTGCTTCAAATGTTAGATGATGGTCAATTGACAGATTCCCTTGGAAGAAAAGTCAATTTCAAGAACACTGTTATCATCATGACATCTAATACAGGAAGCCGTAAATTACAGGATTTTGGTTCAGGTGTCGGTTTCTCCACATCAAGTAAAGTACAAAACATTGTAAATGATAACAAAGGTGTAATTGAGAAAGAGATGAAAAAAACATTCTCTCCCGAATTCTTGAACCGTATTGATGAAGTAATCACTTTCAATTCTTTGGACAAAGAAGATATAAGAAAAATCATTGATATTGAAGTCAAAAAGGTATATGATAGAGTTGAAGATATCGGATACTCACTGAAATTGAATGAGAGTGCAATTAACATCATTGTTGAAAATGGATTTGACCCCAAATTCGGTGCAAGACCATTGAAAAGAGCAATTCAAAAGTATGTTGAAGATGTTGTAACAGAAGAAATTGTTGAAAGAAATCCAGAAGCCGGTTCTAAATTCAGCCTTACTTGGGATTCCAAGAAAGAAGAAATGAAAGTTCGTGTAACACAAAAAAGAAAGGCAAATGGATGAGATATTTCAACAAAGAAAGGGATTTATTCTACATACACATACATAAATGTGGTGGCACTAGTATAATAGAAACCCTTGGGCTTGATAGCATATCTGATACGATGATAGAGGAGAGGATCAATGATCCCCTCCTCAAACGTCATTTTGATGGAAGTAAAAGTTATTACTATAATGGTTCAGTGTATGATATAATGTCGGACTATTTCAAAGAAGATTTTGTAAATGGTTTGGTCATATCATCTATACGTGACCCATATGCAAGATTTGTGTCATTCTTCAAATATTTCCGATCTAACCCAATGTTCTTCCGAACACCCGTTAAGGACTTAAACAATTTCATACAATACTTTATGTATTTCAGAAAGGTTGAAGAAAAGGAAAGAATTGAGGAGGTTGAATCCAATTGGACACATCCTCGTATATTTACAACACCAGGTCGCCAAGATAAATACTTAACAAGACATGTGGTATCATATCACGGTGATCCCTATACACAACACTTATCTGATAAAGGTGGCAACCCAAGACCCGACTTTATATTCATACTTGAAAATATGAAAGAATCACAAGATAAATTCAATGAATTATATGGGTCTAAGATAACGTTCAAACATCTTAATAAAACCGGTAACTTTTCAAATAACAAAGATTACTTAAAATTTTATGATGAAAAATCATATGATTTTGTTACCAACTTTTATAAGAAAGATATCGAATTTTATAAAAAAATGACAAATATATGAAAGAATATACCGAAAGAACAATGAAATTGTTTCCAAATGTAAGTGATATCCTTACACCCGAAGAAGGTAACAAGTTAATATTGGATTCTTTGAATGGAAACCCACATATGCCATTTTCAGCCGGTAGAGCCGGTAGTACTGAGACAAATGGAATATTGCACTTCTTGGCAAAGAAACCAATACCTGCCGATATGTTATGTACATTTTCAGGTGTTAATCTTCCAACACAAGCAGAATACCAGAAATTCGCACTCCATTATATACAATGTATAAAGAATATAGATCTTATGGGACTTTGGAGACAAGAAGAAAATTATTACATACAAACCGGTATAGTGAAGAATAAAAAAACATTACTTAGAGGCATTGAACCATACTATTTCGAATCACCTTGGTCAGCCGGATTAGAAGGCAAAAAAGTTCTAATAATACACCCATTTGTCGAATCTATGAAAAAGCAGATGGAGAAAAGAGAAAAACTTTGGCCAAATACAAATGTGCTTCCCGAATTTGACCCACTTTATCTGAAATCACACCAATCACTGGGCGATAAAGACTCTAATTGGTTTGACAACCTGAATAATATGAAAGACTCGATGCTTAAGGCGGATTATGATGTTGCACTTATAGGATGTGGTGCATATGGACTCCCACTTGCATCACATGCAAAAAATATGGGAAAGAAAGCCATACACGTTGGGGGTGCATTACAGATTCTGTTCGGTATAAAAGGTAAAAGATGGGATACACATGATATAATCTCCAAATTCTATAATGAACATTGGACCAGACCATTAGAAGAAGAAAAATCAAAGAACTTTCAAATGGTAGAAGGTGGTTGTTATTGGTAAAAAATTAAAAAATTGAATGATATTACTAACAGAATACTTTGTCTCTGACAATGCAGATAGGCAAAAAGAATATGAAAAATGTCTTAATAAGAACATAGAGAATAAGCACATCGATACAATCGTGCTGTTCAATTCCGATAACTCAGAACTTACCATAGAATCAGATAAGATAGTTATGAGACATCTCGATAAAAGACCCACTTATCGTGAAATATTTGATATATGCAATGAAGAATATGTGGGTGAAATATGCATTATATCAAATGCTGATATCATATTCGATGATACATTGTCAAATGTAACAAAGGAAAATATTAAAGATAAATTCCTAGCACTATCAAGGTGGGACATCAGAGAAGATGGCATGGCACAATTATATGATTGGTCATACTCACAAGATTGTTGGATGTATTTAAGTCCAAATGAATTCCAAGGGTGTGATTATAAAATGGGTACATTGGGATGTGATAACCGAATTGCCTTTGATGCAAACATCTCAGGTCTTAAAACACATAATCCCGCCAAGTTAGTCAAAACTTTTCACTTACACAATTCAAATCACAGAACATATAACCAAAACAGTATTCTTATGGGTAAATATATGTTTGTTGAAACATCTAATACAATGGATAAAGTATCTGAAAATATTGTATGTAACCCACAAACACTAAACCAAGCAGTTGCATACGTAAGAAGAAAAAAACAACAAACCCAAGTATGAAATTATTAACATTCTATTCAGATAGTCACGAAGAAATGTATGAGAACTATTTCTTGGAATCATACAATAAATACCTATCTGATTCATTTGATCTATTGCCAAACAAAATTGAACAAATATGTGAATCCGGTGAATATGGTTCTGATGGGTTTTCCCATGCAATGTTGGAAAAAATAAACCATATTATAAATAACATTGATACCAATGATAATGAATTACTTGTTTTCGCAGATTGTGATGTGCAGTTTTTTTCAGATTTTTCAAAAGAAATAACTGAAGAATTAGGAAATTATGATATAAAATTCCAAAGTGACGTTACGTGCTTGTGTGCTGGATTCTTTGTCTGTAAACAATCCAGTGAAGTACTTAAATTCTTCAACACTGTTAAGTCAATTTTAAAGACAGTTATGGATAAAAAAGTAGATGACCAACAAGTAATAAACCACATTATACAGAAATACCCAATTAAATGGGGAATGTTATCAAATAAGTTTTTTACGGTTGCTATGGCTACTGGACCAAAACAATGGAATGGTGAAGATTTTTCATTGAAAGAAGACATCTACACACATCATGCAAATTGGACGGTTGGTTTAGAAAACAAATACAAGTTATTGGATATGTCAAGAGAAAAAATGAATGTTACAAATGCTAATTAAGAGAATAAATAATATTCAATACTGTCCATATATAAGAACTGAGGAAACAATATTTGAATTACTTGAACGGGATCGTGACCTAATAAGTGATGATTATGAACTGATATGTCTTCCTTTAGCACATCTTATAAACACCATAGGAGTACCAAGGACAAACCAAATAATCAATTCTATTAGATCACCCAAGAAAAGAGTTTTCGTATGTCAGCATATACACATCACACATCTGCAGTTTGACAAAGAAGATATTATATTCTCACCACACGCATCCATAAATGATAGATATATCTCAATACCACATTATGCAGTCACACAAGATATTAACTTAGCATCTGATCATAGGGAAATGTTATATTCTTTCATTGGATCGACCTCAACACATTGGACCAGAAAAAAAATTGTTGAACTATATAATAACTGTTTCGATAGTGGAAAGCATTGGGGACTAGAAACAAATGATGATGAATTCCGAAAAAGATATATCAATATGCTGGGTAATTCAGAATTTTCTTTATGCCCAAGAGGAACAGGTATATCATCAGTTCGAACATTTGAAAGTATGTCAATGGGTAGTTTTCCAGTATTCATAGCCGATGGATATGAACCACCAATGAAAGATGAAATAGATTGGGAATCCATATCAGTGTCAATACCAGAGAACTCAGTTGATAAAATAGGAGATATACTCACCGAAAAATCACTCAATAGGGATAAACTATTTGAAATCTACAACGAATATCTCAGCAATGAGAATTTACATAAATCAATAATTAGAAAACTTGGATAAATTAAATTTTTTACATATCGGAAAAACCGGGGGCTCAACAATAAAAGAATCTCTTATTGAATTTGAGGGAACTAAAACCAAATTCGGTGAAATTATTTTTACAGGACACCATGGAACATTACAACCCATCAATAATAATATATTCTTTCTTAGAAATCCAGTTGATAGATATGTTTCGGCATACCTATCCGGATATAGACAAGGACTTCCAAGGTATAATGTGCCATGGACACCTGCTGAGAAATATTATTTTGGGAAGTTCCCAACCCCTAACGATTTAGCAGAGGCTTTATTTGTAGATAAAGAGGCGCACCAAGCCATTATGAATTTAAGACATGTCAATAGGCCATTCATAAGTTACATTGGCAATCACGAAAATATCCAAAAGTGCAAAGATAATATATTATATATTGGTATTATGGAAACATTAGAGGATGATTTTGAGAACATATGCAAACTTATTGGTGTAGATGCATCTATTACAACAGATGAAATAAAATCACACAAAACACCCAATAAATACAATGATATGAAATACTTGTCAAGTAAATCAATTGATAATATACGTAGGTTGTATGATGTGGATTATAAAATATTCAAAACCCTATTAGATATGGGTAAAATATCTAACGAAAAATATAAAAAAATAACAAAATGAATATAAAATATTTAGGAACTGCTTATGGTGGGTGGGTAATCGACCTCGACTCAATAAATGAAGGAGATACTATCGTGTGTGGCGGTGCAGGCGAAGACATCACCTTTGAAGAAGAGCTTATGAAGCATAAGAATATCAATATAATTGAAGTTGATCCCACCGAGAAAAGTCATAAGTTCATGGAGAGTAAATTGGAGAAATATAGTAATATAAAATTGATAAAAGCAGCCATCGAAAAACATGGAACTGAAAAAATCACATTATATAAGAACAAGAAGCCCACACATGTGAGTGAATCAATATACATTAACCATCAATCAGTATTAAATAGTGGTCAATCATATGAAACAAAATGTATTTCAATTAAACAATTAAAAGAGAAATATAATCCATCATTCATAAAAATAGATATAGAAGGATCGGAGTATAATGTTGTTGATGAATTAATTGGAACAAAACAAGTTTGTATTGAATTTCATCACCATTGCATTCCAAATAAAACAATAATGGACACCACAAACATAATAACTAAATTCATTGATGCTGGGTATGAAATAATAGACAATAGAAACTTACACGAAATAACTTTCCTTAAAAAATAATCATATTAGATTCACAAATGATTACTAGATTATTCATAAACTATTACACATCTGAAAACAAAGAAAGACAAACAGAATTAAACTATTGCATTTCTAAGAACTCTGAAAATGTATTCATTGACCAATTGAATATATTAGTGGAGAAGAATGATATAAAAAGCCTAGAAAGGGTAATAAAACTGAATAACGAAAAAATAAATATAATTCAAATAGAAAATATCCCAACTTTTAAAGAGGTAGTGAATGCCATAGAAAACACTACTACTATTGATGATGTAAATATAATTGTGAATTCTGATTGTTACCTCAATGATACTGCTTCAAAATTCAAATCCATTGGGGCGAATGAATTATGGGCACTCAGTAGATATAATCTCATAGATGAGTCTGGAAAAACAGAACCATACCATGGTGGGATGACACAAGATGCATGGGCATTCCTTGGAAAGCCAAAGAAGATAGATAATATTGATTTTCACTTTGGTAAACCGGGATGTGATAATAGATTTGCTTTCGAAACACATAGTGCCGGTTATAATGTCATAAATCCATGTCTTGATGTTATGGTTATACATTACCACATTTCAGAAAAAAGAACATATGGTAATGGTAGTGTAAGAGAGAAAAACAGAATCAATGGGGGATACAAAAAAGTAACTCCACAAAAATTGCAATAAATAGTTATGAAATATGTATACTTGACACAAACTGAAAGTGATATAGATGACCACAGAAAGGGTATAATAAAATCTGATAATTCGGACCTTATTGTTCTTTCGTGGAAAAGAGAAACAACAAGGAATCCATTTTTACCAAATTCTTCTTGGAACGAGGGTAGAAACTATTTGAGAAAATTGGCACTTGAAAAATACCCAGATGCTGATTATTATATATTTTTTGATGATGATATATCACTTAAAGTAAATAATGGTGGAAATGCATTCAGAGAATTTGAGGTATTATTGGAAAAATACAAACCATTAGTAGCAACCCCATTTTACAACCACCACATTAGACACGGATGGAAACCTGGCAAAGAATTTCATAAATTATATTACTTCGATGCTAATTTTAATGCTTTCAGTAAAAAAGCAGTTAATGAGATACTTCCTTACTATGAGGGGTTTGATAAAGAATCATGGCACTATTCACAAGTTGTCGTATTTCAAATGTGTAAAATGCTATACAGTGGTCATTGTTATCAATTCGACAATATAATTCTTGATAAATATCTGAAAATACAAAGGGAATATCCAAGGAATCGAAAATTGAATAAGGCAGATGACCTTATAATATCTAACCTTATAGATGAAAAGTATAGCAACGAAATAACAGGAGAATCACCAATGTGGTATAAAGAAAATACACAAAACGAACTTAGAAAATTCGAAGATGTATTTAAAACAGATTTCAAGAAATGAAGAAAGCAATAATCATAACAACTATAAACGAATCAAATAAGAACCTTGAAAAGTTCTCAAAATCTGATTATGATCTGATATTGATCGGTGATAAAAAATCTCCCAAAAATTATAATTTGAATTGTACTTATTTGGATGTAGAATCACAAGTAAATTCATATGATAAGATATCAAACCTATTGCCATATAACCACTATTCTCGGAAGAATATTGGATACATCTATGCAATAGAAAATGGATATACACAAATAGCAGAAAGTGATGATGATAATTACCCACTTGATAATTGGGGCGTAATACCAAATGACTATAAATCAATAATGAATGATGATGTGGTCAATATCTATTCATTGTTCACCCAAGAAAAAGTTTGGGCAAGAGGATATCCAATTAATAGATTGAACTCCCAATGTGAAATAAAATTATCTTATGAAAAACTAAATCCGGTTGTTTGGCAATATATGGTAGATGGTGACCCAGATGTTGATGCTATTTACCGAATGACAGTAGGGAACAAAGACTTCACATTCACGGATGGTGATTATGTACTCAGTGAAAGGGCAATTTCACCATTCAACACACAAAATACAATTTGGACAGACCCTAAGTATTTTGTTTATACATACTTACCATCAACCGTTTCATTCAGATTCACTGATATATTAAGGTCATATATTGCACAGTTCGGTATATGGGCAATGGGTGGTAATTTAGGATACTCATCACCAACAGTCATACAAGATAGAAATGAACATGATCTTATGATAGATTTCGAAAGTGAGGTTGAGATGTACATCAATTATGATAAGATAATCAAAACACTCAAAAGACTAAAACTAAACGGTGATAAAAGTGATATAATAACTATGTATAGATCATTACTTGATATAGATATAGTAACTAAAAAAGAAATAGAAATTTTACATGAATGGATCAAATACTTTTAAATACTTTTTTGTTTCATATGGCGGTGTAGGTGCCCATATGATGTTAGACATCTTTAAAAATGTTGAAATGGTGAATATCGATTCTTTTCAAAAACACCATATAAAAACCCCACCTAAATCATTTGGAACAGACACCAAAGTAGTTTATTTATATGGTGATCCATATAATGCCATACTTTCTTATTTCAGAAGACGAAAACAAGAGTATATAACTTGGACCAAAAAACACTGTGAGAATATTAGAGGTGATTATAAAAAAATGGATATCAATTGGGATGTTAAAGATTATCTTAAAAATGGCGAAGACCTTTTCAAATTAGAAGAACATTTCGACAATTGGACGAATGTCACCGAAAAAGATTATGAGATATGCACATTCAAATATGAAGATACTCCGAATAATATCGAAAAGTTATATGGTTTTTTAGATATAATAGAACCCAAACACAAAACCCCATTCAAACCAAGAAGGTCTGATTGGAGAAACGAAGACCAGGAAACTAAGGAATTGCTTAAAAATATGTATGGTGCTTTCTATGAAAAATATGACAATCACCCATCATTCAATATATATTAACATATGAAAGTAGCAGTATTCAATAATAGCAATGATATTCTATATGATAAGATGATGGGAAGACCCTTCTCATTTAACATAGATAAAATTGAAATACTTTCCTCTTTGGAAGATGCTGATTATATACTTGGATATATCGGTATAAACGAATGCAACAAACTATTCACAGAAATATGTCAAACAAAAGAATATGAGAAATATTCACATAAATTTGTCTTTATGGCAATACACGATAACCCAAAATTTGCATATAAGGACAAAAAATCAATAAAATTCATAGCACAACCACTACATAACCACTTGGTCAACTCTGAACACAATGTAATTGTACACCCAATACAAATGAGGAAATTTGAGTATGAAATAATTAAAGATACCGAATTCATAGAAGAACTCAGACAAGCCCCGAAAGAATATGATTTCACATTTATTGGGAATATGACATTACCAAACCGAGGATTTCTCCGAAACATAAATTACCCCATGTCAAACATAAGACACGGCAAGAAAATATGGAAACTCCAAAAAATCGAAGATAGAGTTCCCGTATTAAAGGATTTTTACCGTGAATTGGCAAGATCACGGTTTTCATTTTGTCCAAGGGGTGTTGGATCATCCTCTTTCAGATTATACCAATCACTTATGGTGGGCAGTATTCCAATAGTATTCGGAATGAATGATTATCCATTTGAAAAAGAAGTGGATTGGGATTCATTTTCAATAAGAAATATATCAAAGACTACAGATTTCGAACAATATATAAAAAATGTCGATTATGACTCAATGAGAAGAAATGGTATGGATTTTTGGGACCGGTTTGTTGATATGAGAAAGTGTGACGAAAGGCTATTTCAAATTTTAAAAAATAGATTAGGATAATGAATTACATTAAAGTGGGTAAATTGGCAGGTAGAATGGGACACCAATTGGCAGAATGGAACACTGCATTAAGTGTAGCAGAATATTATGCATTGGGATTCATACACCAACCACTGAAACATGGGTGGGAAGATAAATTTAAATTTGGAGAAAATGAACTTAGACAGAATTCCATAAAATTCAACAACATTATAAACTTACCAAAATTCAATCGAACTGATATAGAATCTATACGACCACAAATAGAATCAAATGACAATACGTTATTTATATTAGCAGATAGTCAAAATTTGGAAAGCCACTGGATAACAGAAAAGATACTCAAAGATAAGTGGAAAACATCACCCATAAATCAACCATTCGAAGAAGGCTTTAATATCGGAATACACATACGAAGAGGTGATGTGACAAAAGAAAGGTATCCAAATAGATGGGTAAGTAATAATGAATATGTAGAAATTATTGAAACACATCTAAGTAAATATAAAAACTACAAACTCCATATTTTCTCAGAAGGTACCGAAAATGAATTCAAAGAATTCAAAAATCACAACCCAATATTCCATTTGAATGGTGATCAATATAAGACATTTAACAAAATGGTCAAATGTGATGTATTGGTGACCGGGAAATCCGGATATTCATATTTTGCATCCATAATATCAGAAGGAGATATTATTGCAATCCCTTTTTGGCATTCATATCCCAATATCAAAAGAATAACTAAATTGTGATTAAATTCAATGAAAAGTATGAATATGGCATTTAATACTTAATATATAGTTTATTATGGAAATTAAACGATTCAACCAATTCAACGAAAACTCAACAGATTACGACATAGATGATGTTGATGTTGCAGGACTTAGAGACACAAAGGGGAATGTGAAAACACACACAGGACCAGATAGAAGACAACAGAACTTCTCAGATTATTACCACGGAAAACGTATTGTCGGTAAATCTAAATATGAGTTAAATGATGCAGTTTTTAAAATGGCCGAAAGAGATGATGAAATAGGCATTTTAGCACAGTACATCCTTCAATTAGAAAGGGATTCTATGGCAATGGACTACGAGATTAAACATGATACAGGCATTGCATAATAATATTTATTGTGCCTAACGGTTGGGTTTATGTAAATGGAAAACATTATGATGCGGAAGAGGTAAATGGTGTTATAAATTTTTATGATTTACCAATTTTCAGACGACATGCTGATCAGAACGATGAACGGAACACTTACACATAACGGTTTTTAATATGAAAAGCAGCACCGAACAGACGTTTCAATTTAGCACAATGCCTGCCGCTGTTTTTGATATTTATTGTTGTGTGGAGCGTGGGTTTCAGGCGTTGGCCTTAGTTTATTTTTTGAAGGGCGGGAATTATTTTTACCCAAATGTTTGGGCATTACGATATTTATCCGTATATTTGGTGAAACAAACACAGAAATTATGAAGCAAGAACAAAAACTTTTTAATCTCATTGAAAATCTTGATGAGGACAATATGAGCGAAACTTCATTTTCGTTTCACGACATTAGCGACCATATTAATGGTTCTAAATTTAGATGCTACCATTCAGATGGATATTCATTTGAAATCCTTAGAGAGTTTTCTGCCGATGAAGGAGAAGCTGGTTTGCTTGATACTGATGAAGAAGGATATTGGTATAACTATTACGACCTATCAGAAGATACAACTGGATACAAAGAATTGCCGATTAAAAACGCAATTAAGATGGTTATGGATGAAGGTGTGTTCGTATGAAACTATACGTAAGTCATTCTCCTGCAAACGGGAAAATCAAGCGTGGCACTTTCAAGGTTCGCTGGAGCAAATCAATTAAAGATCAAAAGACAATAGGAGGTAAAATCGTTATAACTGTTTATGGCGACACTAAACAAGAAGTAAACGATTTGGCGGCTCATTTGGTTGAAATATACAATATGGAGAAGAAAGAAATAGTTGACTGGCTACAATTGAACAAGGATGAACTTTCCTTTAATCGTATTGAAACGAAAAACGGCATTCCTCAAGGTACTTTGAGCAAAGTTGTCAAGGGTAAAATCAAACTTCCGAAAAAGTGGGAACCTGTCCTAATCGCTTTGCAAAAGCGAATGTGCGGTGGGAAAAAATAAATTGCACACAACGGTTACAAATATATGTAATTTTTGGTATGTTTGAAAAATAAAACTTAAATAATATGAATAAAGATAATAAGAACACAGAACTTGATAACACGGATAAAAAATTACATATATCTGATGTTATAGTTAGTTCATCTATGTGGTATGATAATTTTAAAATTGGTGATACAATAAGATACGATATTAATATTAATTACAGAAAGACTGGTGAA